>Ga0268261_10000399_pt1 | contig 27023 bp, 14 predicted proteins | sample TergutNc150P1_FD_190353 | JGI IMG/M metagenome (GOLD analysis project Ga0268261, IMG submission 190353) | Nasutitermes corniger P1 segment gut microbial community from laboratory colony in Florida, USA - Nc150 P1 (SPAdes) (version 2) | ecosystem: Host-associated > Arthropoda: Insects >... | reverse complement strand
CCTAGGGAGAACATCCATCAACTGTCAAGTTGGTAGGCGTTTTGCAGCTCGGTGTTTCTGAGTGAAACCCGAAACTTTGGCACTTCTGAAGACGTAATTCATTCCGTAGGAATGCCAGTGGACAACATCCTTAAATTTTGTACATGGTCCCTTGAAAATGTCTGCAAGAAACAAAGGAAACATTTCCAAATAGTAAATAAATTTAGGTTGTCAATGATCAACGTGCATTTCACAATGAATGTAGTAGTCATTTTCCGACAAAAATGTTTCACAATTGTTATTCCCATCTAAACTTACACTAGTTACAATCTTCAATACTGTGTCAAAACAGAGTGTCGCTGTTGTTCTTTGTTACCGGCCTTTCAGGGTCATGTCCTGAAATGGACCGGCGATTCTGGTTCTAGCCCTGAACAAGCTTGATTCAGTTAAATTTCTTTTGGCTGTAAGTAACATAACTAGGGAAAACAATAGGCATTCAATAGCTTGAACCTAGGGAGAACATCCATCAACTGTCAAGTTGGTAGGCGTTTTGCAGCTCGGTGTTTCTGAGTGAAACCCGAAACTTTGGCACTTCTGAAGACGTAATTCATTCCGTAGGAATGCCAGTGGACAACACCCTTAAATGTTCCTTTATCGTAAGGTGCGGGTCTAATGACTTGAATTATTGCAACCAATCAGGTTTAGATTCCCAGATAGTTTAATTCGGCCTATGGGGTTTCTCTAAATTTGAATTTTGACCAAAGAATCATTTCTGTACATAGGGGGATATTTGGTTTGGACGGTATAGAAGAAGCAAGCCAGGAGGCACTCCGTATTGAAAGTTGAGTAGTGCATACACAAAATATGGGTGTTTCGTCAGTTTGGAGCTATATTAATATAAACTGCCGGTTATAAAGTGGCATGTAACTGTGTGTGTGACGTGGATACACCCGCTAGTGATTTATAATCTGATAGTTGTTGTATAACAAGACTGAACTTCGACAAATAAAAGACACCCCAGAACTAAGTATTGTGTACGTGTGTCAGCCGGAATAGACGATCGCGGTCATTGGCTTGCAGTCAACTCCCGTATAAATTACCCTGATATAAGATAAGGTTCACTGAGAGAGAGAGAAAAGAAGCTAAACACTCACGCCTCCGAGGGTGACGAAGACGGTGGCATCATCTAGCTAAGTAAATCTTTCCGAGATTCAAGACTTTCATACGTTTAGTACTGAAGTTACGGAATATGAGTACATTAGATTGACAGTTAATTACTGATGTTTAGGAGGATCTTTCTGCCTCCGTCTTCAGGACAGTCCAAGAATTCGTATTTGTTCTGAAAACTTTTCCTTTTATTACACGTAGAAACTAATTCTTAACATTTAGATTATGTAAGAGTTCGCCACTCTTTGCTGGGAATTAAATTTACAAAATCTCACTTTACACATACCGCGTGCGCGTGTAATTTGCATAGCCATTTATATTTTATTTAAATTTCTTGATATAATTTAAGCCTTATGGTGGGCTAAGTGACAGTCGCAGATTTCTCACCGCGGAAAGCCAGCTTCAGCCAAAAGGCAGTCATTGTGGGTTTTGTGGTGGGCGGTATTAAGAGTGGCACTGGCTCCTTCTCTGAGTATTTCAGTTATCTGTCAATCGTTAGTCCAAAATGCTGTAGAGCGAAATAGTTTATCATAACTAACACTTTGTCCTCTTCTTTCAAACTTCACCACCAGACACTTCTTATTTCTTTCAACCATCAACACTAAATGTTTAATACTATGTACCGACGAACTTGCAAGGGAGGGATCTTCTCACCACTTTCTTGGGCTGGAGCCGGCTTTGTGAGTCTTAAGGAAAAATATAAAGGAAATTATTAAATGTTGGCTTGTTAACCAACAAATGATGCTGTGGCAGGGTCTTACCAGCACGCAGGGATAGGGTCGAGAATTGATCTCGGACCCCAGTCCTGTTGCTAATACTAACCTACTGTTCTTTAATAGGACGCAGTACAGAGCAGTTAATGGCCTTTTTGCTGGACAAAAAGCTCTAAGAAGACATCTGTAAATAACGGGGCTGATAGACAGTCCGTTGTGTAGGAGGTGTGAGGCAGAGGAGGAGAACTCAACTCACGTTTTTTGTGAGTGTGTAGCTTTGACTACACTCAGATATACCTATCCTAGGACTTGGAGTAGAGTGCAAGGGAGACAAAGGGCCTGTCAAAAGCCTATATTCATCGGGGCCAAAAGAGCTCGAACTCATCATCTATTTTAATATTTAACATTATGGATGCCCGTGTTTAGATATACTTTAAGGTCCTACATAATCCACAGAGGAACCCTTGACCTGACAACGACATGGCGGTAGGAGCCACTTCTGACACCGTCGCGATATTATGAAGCCCTGGATATATTACCAGCTGTGAACAAATGTGGTTAAGAGTGCCTTCCGGAAGTACATTTTAATTATTTCACCCTTTCAACACCAGAGCAGAGGCAGGAGTCTGAGAAACACACTCATGGCGTCAGCAGCGTCAGGGGAAGATGTGCCGAATTAAATTCCACGCAGAGTTCGTCATTTACAGTTTGTATTATAAGAGTTAGTTGCGAATTACAGGCAATTAGCAGAGGTGCTTAATATGTCGTCACACGTCCACATGCCCTTCCAACACCAGAGACAGAGATTCTTCACAGCAGCTTATGGTGCAACGCTTCCAGTGCCTGCCTCACAGGTCCTCGGGCTTAGAAATGATTCCTGATTCTACATGAAGAAAAAGTCTGAAAGAAAGGTAAACACTGCGAGGTTGCATGCTGCCGCCGCAATGTAACTGACATCTTCGCTGTTCTTGTATTCAGTTAGCTGCCGACGTTTCGGGACAGCCTGTCGGTCCGATCTTAAAGGGTCACGAGCTTGACTCTTTAAGAGGACACCGATATTCTTATAATAAAACTAATGAGATGCACTAATTTCTCAAATCTATTTTTGGAATAGAAAAAAGTATTTTTGGAATAGAAAAAAATAAACATTTTGAGAAATTGGTACATCTCGTTGGTTCTATTATAAGAATATATCACGATGCATCGTCTCTGAATGTCAAATGACACCGATAGGCTGTCCCGAAACGTCGGCAGCTATCAATCTACGCTACTTAACACCCCAGAAGAACTAGGATCTCAAGTTAAACATTTCTTTCTTTATCCTTCATATATTTAAACCATTTATTATTTCTCTCTCTGTCTTAATTTCATCGCTTCCACTGAGCAATTCGGACTGAGCTGTAACCATGCTGGTATTCGAAAAATGCCAGGTCTCAGTCTCGGAAGGGACATCAGATATCTTGGCTGAGGTTCTTTATGATTTTCCTCAAAATCTTCACACAAATTGTGGAACAGTAACTCAACCGGAACCGCGACAGATATTTTCTACGCCATTTGCAACTCAGTATTTACTCATAATCCTAACACTCGGCGCAGTACAGTCTGAGTTGCTGTTAGCGTCGTTAAATTAATCACAAATTAATAAATACACACATACGTAACAACCTTTGTTATTATCTCCACAGCACATTAATAGTACCTGAATCACATATTATGTCACATGCGATATTCTCCACATGTGACAAAATGTTTTTGTTTCGAATAAACTCCAGGTAAAAAAGCAAAGAATAACTACAACAGAAAAAATTATTCGAAAAGATATTTTCTTTTATTTTCTTGGACAGCCTCTTTCCAAAAACAGACTGGTAACAAATGATGCGAGATGTAAAGGTGTAAGTAAATCCAAGATTTCCACTGCAGCAGTACTGAAAAAATTGGAAATAATTGAAGGAAGAAACTTGTGAACTGCTACATATCGAGCATAAAGGTAAAGTAAGGGTAAAGTTCACCCTAGAACAGGCCATAGCCCAGAGGGGGTAGAGGTATTGCTCTACCCTTTCTTTAACCTTAGCACTAGATGGGGTGGGTGATCAACGCCACGCCCCGGCCTCTTTACCTCCTGAGAAGACCCGGTACCCCTTGAATAGGAGGCTGGGTGGGCGCCAGGGCTGGTCTGGTTGGATGCGGAAAATCTCGCCCGCACCGGATTTCGATCCCCGGACCGTCCAGCCCGTAGAGAGTCGCTATACCGACTGAGCTATCCCGGTCCACAGGTTTACTTCGAGCGTAGTTTTGTATAACGCTGAAACCTGGATTTTTCAGAAAATAGATTAAAAGTTTCTTGAAAGTTCTGAAAAATGATGCTATAGAAGGATGGAAAAGATCAGTTGGATCGATGGCTTTAAAAATGAAGTATTACATAGAGTCTGGTAGAAAGGAACATCCTACAAACAACGAAACGAAGACAGGCTAAATGGATTTGTCATATCTTGCGTAGGAAGTGCCTTCTGAGACGCATTGTTGACGGCAAGATAGACCGGAAGACAGCAGGGACGGAAAGACGAGGAAGAAAACGTAAGCATATACTCGATGACCTTAAGGAAAAAGAAAAGACAGTCGAACTTGAAAGAGAAAGCACCACATCGCACTCTGTCAGGAACTCCCTTTGGAAGAGGGTATGGACATGTCGTAAAGCAGACTACGTAAACGAATGATAATTTTCTAATAAATTCTAATTTTTTCCTTCGCCGCACACTTTAAGTTTATTGCAGATATTGTTGTGTTATGTTGTGTTCTGTATTTCCTCACCTGTCTTGTTGTTCTGCTACATTCAGAACGTATTATAAACTATAAATTTTATTATGTTTCGCGCCTTTGTGTTATGTTCCGCATTTGAAGAATTACAAGAAGAACAGTTCCTGAATATACGGTTATGACTATCGAGGCTAAAATTTACCATTGGTTTTGTATCTGCATACAGTGTCAGCAGCAACAGAGAGGAATGCACAATCGTAAGGAACCCAGATGAGTTATAATTTTCATTCAATGAGATCAACACTTTCTTTGATTCTGATTCAGGTATCTCCAAAGCATATGCCCCTACCTGAAACTGATAAGGCATTAATTTAAAAGTCAGGAAGTACAGGACAGAGAAAGGTATATAGCGGCCTGTGAAACGTGAAACGCTCTGCTGTTAATTGGATTTTTCTCTTGATTTCCAGGTTCCCAGTATGCCAGTCATTAAATTACACTTCAAGGCAAGAAAAAGTGTAGCACACTTAGGCCAGTGCGAAGTGTGATCATTCCCAGACAAAATATAACTACGCACTTTCACCGCACCATTTGGCTGGAAGACGGCATATTCCTTATACTCATCACCTATACATAAAAAAGTCCTAAATGTTACCTACCCTTTCTTTCCGAATTGACTGTGTCCGAAAAGATGTATCCGATTATTCTTGCTGCACTGAACGCACACCGTACTTAGAACTTTATAGCATGCACCTGCACTTGGTGTATTATTGCGGGAGTTACGTGCCGACGGTATCAGCAATCTCGTCTGCAAATCAAGTTGTTAATGGATCAAGGTCACCATTTAAAACTACTTTAAATAACAATTTACAGAACCGTGCTGACGCAACGAACATATACACAGCTGCTACCTAATGTTCCTTCTGAAATAATCAGTCGTACTCGGCATCTTTATTCTCTAAAAGAGAGCCCCTTTTAAATTCGTTTACCAGTCGATATATTGCCGATTTCGAAGGAAATGAAACACCAGGCAACCGAATTATAAATTTGTTACGACATATTTCATAGTATTCCTTCCGTAAAGTAAAGCTGAATTTTACTCTAGTAGGTACAATGAAGGCATATATGGAGAAGAGATACAAAGCTCTACTCTTTCTTTAAACTCGGCACTATACAAGTTTGGGTGATTAACACCATGCTCCGGCCGCTTTATTCTCGGGAAAGACCAGTAGCCATTGTATAGGAGGCTTCGTGGGCCCAAGACCCGGTCTGGACTGTGAAAAAATCTCGCCCCCACTGGGATTTTATTTAATGAATCATTTATTGGTCCTTCCTATTGAAGTACAGTATTCATGTGTTTTTACAATGGTACTGAGAATTGAGACTCATTTCCATGCGAGTAGGGTACAATGTATAGGAAAAATAGGGAGGTAGGAGTCTGGGTTCAGAATGGGGCCGATTGTTGCTGGCGGCTCGGTTCGTGTCTTATAAATCCGGTGGCACCTTCGTAGCATATGCATGTCGTCGAATGTTCTGTCGCTATGGAAGATGCTTACCTATAATGTCTCTAGATAATTTCCCACTATGCGCATTCGGCACGGCTTTTTGTACGCTTTCCACCTCGCGCGCCTTAGAAAGTCTATGTATTCGGCTAGGGAGAGGCGATGTTCATTGGTAATGTACCACACTAGATGGGCTATAGTCCACACCGTTGCATTATGGCGCTGAGGGGGCCAGAGGTGGAATTGGGGTCGAGTGGTCCATTCGTTTGGAATGCATCGTTGATCAGGATCGCTGCCAGGCGGGACCGTGTCCATTTCCAGATGTCCGCGCTGGAGGTGCAGTCTGTGAGACGGTGTATTAGCGTATCAGCTTTCGCGCGTCTGTCACATTGGTTGGAAGCAGCGAGACGGATTGCGGCTAGTCGCTCTTTTGTTGGTATGAGGTCATGAATTATATTGTACCATGTCGATTTAAGTGTATCTGTTATCCAAGCCGTGCGCAGGTTTCTCCATACACGATCCCAGTCATTTTGTGGCCATTGTTTGACAATTCTCATTTCCCTGTTGCCAGTGGCCGCCCGTTCCATGGTGTGTAATGTATTGTAAATGCGTTTTTTGAAGGCTTTTGTAGTATCGTCACGGTCTGGGGGTGGAATATAGGCCATATCACGTGCATACAGTAGTAGGTATTCTAATTGGTGCAAATTCCTTCTGGTTGGTGGTGGATTGGCTTGTGGGCCGATTGGGTTCCATTTATAATGCAATGTTGCTGATGCTGTACATTCCTTGTTACTTTGTAGCCACATGCGGTTTATCAGAAATGTCTTGCATTTCGCTGCTATGTCTACTAATGCCCATACACCTTGTTGTTTGGTCTTTTGGAGTGTGGAAGTCGGCACTCTGAAGATCATTCCCTACCATATGAACTGAAGTATAGCTGTAGTCAGACGATTTGTGTTAGTAAGGGATGGTGGGAAAATCTTAGTCATGTACCATATTCGGGCCAGCAAACTTGTTTGAACGTATTGCACGCGTTGCGCTATACATAGCTTCCTGGCGTACACCAATCTTGCTTGCGCCCGGACGAGGCTGGTCAGTGGTTCCAATTTGAGTTGTACCGATCGGGCGATGGTGCTAGTGAAAGTTGCTTCTAGGATCTTTATGTAAGGTCCGAAGTCTATACCTAATCCGGTATCGGGGGCATCCCATGGCTATCGCCCAGCAAGGTTAGACATCCACTATTTCCTATACGGACAGGTACTACGTAATGAGATAGCTATGTTCCTACTATTCTCGTGTTAGCTTTCTTGATCTCAACTTTGAGGTGTCATCCCCGTTGTGTTTGTTCAATACCAATAGTGCAATGTATTAAGTAGTCAGAACACAACTATATTTAAATATGGTACATGGAGTAGTTTGTGCTATCAACTACATGTTTCGGCCTCTACATTGGCCATCATCATGTTTACATTAAGCTTAAACTTATCAAGAGGCTATACGATTTGTATGGTATGCTCTGGGGGGCGGGAACGAGATCTCGTTTTACGATAGTGGGTAGCCTGAATGTCGGAATTTGGGATAGAATATTGACATCTGTTGTAGTTTGGTCGTGGAGCACCTTGGAGCACGATGTGTGGACTGGTATACGTCAGGTCATCTCATCTGTGCATCTACTAATTGTGTCCATGGTGTTGTGCTGGTACCTGTGAACTGGTATAATATAGTAACCGGAGGGTTGTGTATGGGTCTAAGGATCCTAGGGCTTTTGAACTAATTATAACAGTATTACTCACTTTTTTGTAGGGCTGCCGGTGGACTGTGTTGCTGATTAGCACAAACCTTAGATGTTTTCACTATGTGTTTCACTATGTACAGCCATTTAGAAGATCACTGGAGTGTCACTATTCACTAGTTTTAACAGCTTTATTGTCGGTAATCACAATCACTATTCACACACAGAGCACAAATACGCGACAGTAAAATTCCTATACAACAGACTCAACACCTACGACCTGGAGAAGGAAGAACACGAACACGAATTGAACATTATCCACAACATTCTCCATAACAATTCCTTTTCAATAAAACATCAGAAGCCCCAAATCCACACGCTAGCCCAGAAAAAAAAACCTTCCCAAACACCCAAAAACAGATGGGCTACCTTCACCTATACAGGCAAAGAAACTTTCTACATCACTAACATATTCAGACAGACAGACCTCAGAATAGCCTTTCGCACAAACAACACCACAGGGAATCTGCTCACAAAAAACAAACCGCCCCCCGACAAATTTTCATCATCCGGAGTGTACAAACTCACCTGCCCAGAATGCCAAAAGGCATATGTCGGACAAACTGGAAAAGCTTCAATTTACGATATAACGAGCACAAGCAAGCCTTCCAGAACAATAACCACTCATCTAACTTCGCAAAACACCTAAATGAGGAAGCACATTCTTTCGGCACCATACACAACATTATGCAGGTGTTGCAATATCACAAGAAAGGAGCCTACATGAACACAATTCAACGATTTCACATACACGCCGAATTCACAGGAAACAGTCACCTAAAAGACGAACATACCATATTCCCCAACGCAATTTTTGACACCCTCTTAAAGACCCACCAGCCATAACCCCCCTTCCGCAACCCAGAAAATAGAAATACCACAACACTCCAATACAAAACACTACCTCCACTAAAGATAAAAATCCAGGGCATTCCACAAGAAACAGCGCGCGCGCGCACACACACACACACACACACACACACACACACACCCACGCAACCACAAAACCAACAACAATCAGCTCTACACATATGTGATAAATGAATTTCACTATAGTATTCCGTCATATATATATTGTATAAAATAAGTGAAACCTGAAACTGAACTGAAACTGAAAACTGGACCTAAACCGCGACTCCACACTACAAAAACCCAGACTCACAACAGGAAAACGGACCCCGCGCACCAACACAAAATGCAGTGAAATTAAAAACTACTATCTACGTGGCGAATCAAGGATAACGATTATGATTACCGACAATAAAGTTGTTAAAACTAGTGAATAGTGACACACTCCAGTGATCTTCTAAATGGCTGTACATAGTGAAACACATAGTGAAAACATCTAAGGTTTGTGCTAATCAGCAACACAGTCCACCGGCAGCCCTACAAAAAAGTGAGTAATACTGTTATAATTAGTTCAAAAGCCCTAAGATCCTTAGACCCATACACAACCCTCCGGTTACTATATTATACCAGTTCACAGGCACCGGCACCACACCATGGACACAATTAGTAGATGCACAGATGAGATGACCTGACGTATACCAGTCCACACAAGGTGCTCCAAGGTGCTCCACGACCAAACTACAACAGATGTCAATATTCCATCCCAAACTCCGACATTCAGGCTACTCACTATTGTAAAACGAGATCTCGTCCCCCCAGAGCACACCATACAGATCGCATAGTCTCTTGATAAGTTTAAGCTTAATGTAAACTTGACGATGGCCAATGTAGAGGCCGAAATATGTAGTTGATAGCACAAACTACTCCATGTACCATATTTAAATATAGTTGTGTTCTGACTACTTAATACATTGCACTATTCTCGATCTCAAAATTTGCTTCCAACAGGTCAGTGTTTGAAATTTCGGCAGACTACTGACCACTACTGCCGTTTCTGTCTATGATCGTAATTCACGGTGGCTACGGATATAGTAATCCCTCCGCTGTGGTCACGTAGCGCTTTAGTTGCGCGGACTCGAAACGCTATACCAACTATTAAAATAATTAATTTATGGGAATACTTGTGATTAGGTTATATCTAACTTTATCATAGCTTACGACCCAGCAGAACACAGACAGAATACGAATTACATCTTCCTAGTAAAATATATGTGTATTTTCAACAAGTCTACACTATCTCTGACTTATATCTACACAATCTAAATATCGTCTATCAGATTTTGGCCTGCTAATATGGAGGCAGATCATCTGTGCGGTTTCAATTTTCTCGTCTACATAAATTTGGAAAATACAAAATAAACCAATAAAATACTTCTCAGTCGTTTCTCATTTGTCTTGAGTTACGGATGAACTATGCACCATTCATCTGGTATAAACAGGAATATCTTAGGTATAAGGCTCATTTTGAGGCCTTGCCTAGAGCACCGTGTTCTTTGCGTCTGTTCGCGTTGAAAGTTGGATCAAAAAGATACTGCCTGTTCGTCATACAGGCCAGTGTACGAGTTCATAAAACTCATGTCAGCGATTACAAGTTCATTGAGTTCGTTTAGCAACAGCATATGTAGGCCTAAAGGAATGTGCTCTTACTAAGGAAATCTGCAGACACAGTCTTCCTGTTGTTAATGCGTGCAACTTGCTGAACCATTTTTATATCTAAATGCAAATTTAAAATTTCTAATATACCAACACAAAATGCAAGTTACACTTATAATATTAAAAAACTTCGTTTCAAGTCCCAAAATTCTAAACGCTAACCAAATGTTAATTACTTTCTTTCCACATATTACATCCCTCCCTGCTTAAACTATAATGCGTCCTCGCATATTTGTACTTATGCATCAATAAGCATATAAAATAAAAATTCTATTTAATCTAGGCATAAAAGTGTAAAACAAAACAAATGAAAATTACAATAACAATATACACATCCTTACAAAATCATCAAATTATCCATGTCAACAACATCATCAGTAACTTCATAACGTCATAAGCTCATCATAATAAACTAAAAATTTCCAATCAACATATCTCACCATACACAAATATTTTACTTAGTTCAAATTTAAAAACTCTAAAAAATTTACATTATTTGCCTAATGCTTAATTTGTAAGTTAACCTTAGACAAATTCTGTTCCCCAAATATTCTAAGTTTACAAAACTAAAATTGCGCACATAAAATTACTGCAATTCAAGTAAATTACATAAGGTATACAGTATTATAAAAAAATTATCACCCTGCCAAAATTATGTTCATGTCCATAAAACTTCATGTTCCAAACCTGCAAATAATTATTTTAAATAAAATAAATTTGACTAGCCTTTGACTAGCACTGCACTTCACTATTAAAAAATTGTATCATCTGTGCGAATTTTATTTTCGCTGACATTGTCACAATGTTATTTCAGTAGCGTGAAAATTTTCAAATTACAACTAAAAGTTTACTAAAGTTAAATACAATATTTTCCATGTTTAAACTAAAAATCAAAATTAAATTTCCTGTACATTCACCATCATAAATTTTCAAAATTTTACACAAGCTCTCTCCATCTACCATAAAATAACTGCGACCTCCAGTGTATCATCCTTAAAGGTCGTCGACGAAGCTTCACTTGTCTGCATCAGTTCTGTCAACATACTATCCAGGCTCCAATTTTCATCCTATCCATGCTTACCAACATTTTATCCAGTTAAGCGGCGGCTGGTGTTGGACTGCTAGGTGGAACCTGCTGTTCTTCAGCATCGCATTCCAATGGCCTGGCAGGCTGTTTCTGCTGGACCTTAGGTCCATGCGTTGCTCAGTACTGGTACTGTAGATTTAGGCTCTGAGCATAGCTCGTTGACAATTAAAGCATACGCAAAATGACTTTGCAAAATGAAGGAGAAACTCTGATAAATGAAGCAACAGTCCTTCTAAAAACATAGTCTAACTTTTCACGTTAATGGTAATTGTTTCCTTTAGTTCGTTCAAAGTGCGCACAACAGTGCTTAACTATAGCTATTTCCATACTTCTTTTTCTTACAGGAAGCAGTGCGTAGTGTCATCCAAACTCATAATTTTTACTCTTAATTCACAGTTCTCATAAAAAATGTAAGATGATCAGCCTGTACAATCAAAGTGTTTTCCACAGTTCAAAAATTATTGTAACTATGTCTCAATATAATCTTTCAATATTATCGAAATTCTCCTTAAATTCTGAAAGTAATTTTGTAAACTCAGCTGTATACACGTGCGTTGGATGTAACCGCGTTTTCGTCTGGGAGGTAAGGTGCCTCATATTTCGTTACGTGCAACTTCACTAGTGAAATTAATTAACTAAATAGCTTAACTAGTTTTCAACATACAAAATCAAACAAATTAAATTGTGTTGTAGTCTACAAAAAAAATCCCAAGCTTCATTTTCAAATTACTTAACTCGTATAGTTCTACATTGTCATCAAAATCTCACTAGATAATCTCAATTTCAAAGCAAACTCACAAAGTAGTTTCAATTGTATTCACTACAATCGAACAAAATGCGTTATTATCGCAAGTAAGTATATTACTTTAATTTCCTATCATACCTTCAACCATTAAATCAAATTTAATATTTCTCAACACAAAGAAAATGTACACATGTACTTATAACGCGCTATTTTCTAGCGTATCTGTGTTACCAAATTTTCGCCACATAAGCTTCACCACATACAATATTTATTAAAAATTTCCATTGCTGCTAGCACAAAATCTGCTCTCTAATCTACAATCAGCTCGAAATATTTTCGCACAAATCTCTATTTTGGTAGGCTACATTTCCAGGGGTCTTACCGTGTATTTATCTATATCACACCGTAATGCCCATTGACCGTGTATTCCCCGTGAGATTTCCACTGTAATCTCACATAGTTAACACTAAACATACTCCTCAATACGGTAAATATGTTTCTGTTTTCACCGTCAGTTACAACTGACATAAATCTAGCCTGTCTACACGAGACTGTTCAGCTACTACTGAGCTATATCTTGTCTCATCACTTGAGACTTCCGGTAATTCCGTCGTCATCTGCTGTAAGGCACACCAATAACATTTGGACTTCTCTCATCGGCTACCTTGCCTATCCACTGAACTAACGTCTTTCTGACGTCCGTATACACGAACACGTATTCCCACGATAGGTCTATATTTCAAAATCTAGACTCAAAACACTGAGCCTTCTACAACCACTAAATGCAAATGGGCTCCTTGATATTACGCTGTGTTTCGATTACGTTTCTTACGCAGTGTTAAGATAATCTCGTACCCCGTTCATCATAATTTATTCAAGCGCTATCATCTAATTTCACAACTGGATTATCTATGTTTCCTGGGAATGTACGTACCTAACTATCCTATGCCATTGATTGTGCCACTGGGTAAGGTCATTTTCTTTTCACTACTTCATAAACATCGATAAGACTACGTCAGAAGTGTTGATGTCCCTCTGAGTATGATTTCTATTCCCGACTTTAATGTCAGGTGTTAAGTAGCAACATATGGCTCGCTCCAAGTGCGGCTTACAGCAACATTCAAGTCAGCTGTTTCACTGACCATTCCGTACTAATAGGGTCATCCTTAAACAATACAGGTTAAGCAATACTAATAAAGGGACCTGTGCTAATTCCACACAAAGAAACCTGTAGGAAAGCTAAGTTATCTACTACCAGGTGTTCATAACCACTGGTTTACTATAGGTTTCGGATAAACTGACGTCTTGCTTAAAATCTCTGTACTATAAACACATTTTGCCAAACTTTTAACTAAACAGTTACCATTTTCAAAATATTCTTACTTCAGTACTTCAAAAATTCAACCACATAATCTTCAGTAACACAAAAAATCTAATATCCAGTGTACAACCTAGCTCCATGCGGTCTTTAAAATCATACGGGATTCTTAAAATCGACTCGTCTAAACTCAGTGCGACGTCAAGAAGTGGCTGCTTCAAATTGTTAATCTCGCGTATCCCTGTCCTAGGGCAACAAAATACACGAGGTGCACCGATACACGTATACGGCATCGGGAAAAATATTCCACCATAAAAGGCTAAGGGGGAGGAGGTTTCCAAAATTCTCTCTCCGAAAATTTAGGATTGTAACACATCTGTTCCTTCAATTAAAAGCATCCAGCATCCCAATTTATAATGTTTACTTCTACACCAAATATCACGTATAATTTCGTACTAATCTAAATATCCAAACGCAACACAATGATCCCCAAGAAAATTCTTGGAGGTCGGAAACATAGGTGATCAGGCCGTGTCTCTCTCCTCACCGGCACTCCCACAAGGGCTAATTATGCCTATATCTTACCCTTCAATCGAATTTTAATTAAACACACATTATAATTCTTTGATGTTTTGCGATCGCAAAGTAATGTATTCTGTACCCCTTTAGTATTCAGATTTCTCTTCCATTAACTACAGAAGGCTTAGCACGATTCAACTTCGAGTCTTAGTTGCTAAATACAATTGATCCTGAACAAATAAACAAATCCGTCAAGCACCCTGAACTGCTGTAGTCGGAATGCAAGGATCAAAGATAATCACAGACCTAATTGTGAATCAATGAAAGATTTTCTACATTCCCTTCTATCAGGTACTAGTATCTTTCCAGTGAAAGCTCTTTTAACAACGCCAACAGCTGTGCATAAGAATACCGTATTTTGAAATTACTCTCAGGCTTCCAAAGCATTTATGAATCTTCTCTACGAGGGCTTTTAAAAATGAAAGTTACCATTTCTACACACTAATAGTGTCATAAATGCAGCGTAAATAATAATAGTTAATACGCAAGCAACTACATGTGTTCACATATGTTGAATGTACTTCAACTGACTCGCTACGGCGTCTGGTTCCAGATACATATTTGTAAAGCAACAAAATTTCACACATACTGGGCGTTGCCTATACCGCCAAATGTTCTGTATAAACATGTAGAATCATTCTTCTAATTCATATCTCTTCGGTTTGTACGTATCTCAAAGGTTTTAATTCGTATCCCACCACTCTAACCCAATTTGTAGTGACTAGGGAGGTTGTGAACCGTATAGCAAAGGTATTAGGCAGAGCTGAAGAAATATCTGAGTCACTGGTAAACGACATAAATGAGATTAAAAAAGCCTGCCACTAGTGTGCCAAACAAGTCCCATAGGAGGAAGAAAAAGGAGGCACAATATCAGAAATTATTACAAGGCCAGTTGGATAATTTAGTAGAAGAGAGACAGAAAATTGAGCCCATACTTTTGAAATACGCTCATATATTTCACGATGAGGAGACAAACGATTTTCCTGGAAAGAATGTCAGAACATCATATACCTGTATGTGATGTACAGCCAATTATGTGACCCCCATACGAACTCCTGCATTGAGAGAGGAAATGCAATCCCAAATACAGAAAATGCTGGATAAAGGCGTAATTAGACTAAGTAGTTCCCCATGGTTTGCCCCCGCCATTCTTGTCCCGAAGAAAAGTGCAGAGATTACAGTATAGATTTTGTGTTGACTTCAGAGCCCCCGTTTCAGCGACTAAGTTTGATTCCTATCCTTTACCAATTTTCAAAGAAGCATTTTCGACCCTACACGATTCAAAATGCTTTAGGTACTCGATTGGTATAGCGGGTTTTGGCAGAAAAGCATTAACGAAACACGTAAACAGCGAACCGCTTTCACAATCCCGTCTGAACACTATGATTTTCAAAGATTACCGTTTGGATTGGCAAATAGCCTCTCCAATTTTTAAAGGTTCATGGATACAATTCTGAGGGACCTAATAGGGCCCGAATGCTGGGTATTTGTGCATGACATTGTAATTTTCCCACTCAATAGAAGAACATGCACAGAAGTTGGAAAATGTATTACAAATGTTCGAGGCCGCCAACCTCCAATTGCATCCCGGGATGTGTGTAATTGCTCAACCAATGGTGCCATCTCTAGGTTATGTAATCAGAGGAAGGAATCTCCGCTTCCCCTAATAAAATAGAGAGAATGAGGCAATAACCAACTCCAAAGGGCGTAAAAGTTGTTACAGCGTTCGTAGGCTTAGCCTAATTTTACATAAGACTAGTGCCGAATTTTGCTGAACTTGCAAAGCCTCTAAAGAAACTAACGAGAAAGGACAAGCAGTTTACAAGGGTCCAACCCAACAGGACGCTTTCGAAAGTTTGAAAGAAAGGCTCTGCAGCGCTCCTGTATTAGCCTTCCCAGATTTCAAGCTGCCCTTTATTTTAACAACTGATGCCTCCAAGGTAGCAATAGGCGCCATTTTGACTCAAGTACAATATGGAATTGAACGTCCAATCGCGTTTGCAAATAGACAGTTGAACGATGCAGAACGAGCTTATACAGTCTCGGAACAGGAAATGTTGGCTTTGGTTTGGGCAACCAAACAATTCCAGTGTTATCCCTTTGGTAAGTAGTACTTAGAACAAATCATTCTGCATTAAAATACTTTCAAAATTTTTGCCGATCAAAATTCACGCTTGACGAGATGGTCTTTAAAAATATGCGAACTGGACTTCGTAGCCGAACACAGAGCTGGGTCTAAAATAGGCTATGTAGACGCTCTGAATGGGCACGTTGGTGCCATGATACAGGAAGGAATCCTGGATAGGAAAAATATCCTCCAGGAAAAAGCTAAATATGCTCTCCGCACTAAACAAAGCCCAGGAAAATATAAAAGCAAAAAAGATTTTTTGGGCAATGGTGGAATTATGTACAAGCGCAGCTCTAAAAATAACCATCAGCTACTCGTACCTGAAAGTTTGATTTGGGAGTTTATTAAAGAAACCCATAATCCGGCGTTTGTTGCCCATCCGGGAGTAAAAAGTACACAAGACTTGATTTTGCTACGTTACTGGTAGCCCACTATACGTAAGTCCATAGACGAGTATATAAAGAAATGTGACCCCTGTCAGAAACGAAAGAGGACTGCGAGTTTAGAGCGCCACTCTCAGAAGCGGAGACGCCCACTCCTCTTGAGGTTACATCCATGGACATTACAGGCCCATATCCATTGACAACCAGAGACAATAAATATTTACTAACATTCATAGATCATTTCATTAAGTACGTCGAAGCGTATCCCTTGACAGATCAGACTGCTGAGTCATGTGCGAGAATTTCAGCGACTCAGATCCTGACACGACATCGTTCTGGATCTAAGTTAATCGCGGACCAGGGACGAGCGTTCATTTCATCCTCTTTTTCAGGAAACTTGCAAACTTTTAGGCATACGCACATTGCGTACTTCAAACTACCACTCCCAAGCAAACGGCCAGATTGAACGGTGGCATTGCTCGCTTCATACGGGCCTATCTAATTACATAAATGCAAATCATTCTAGCTGGGATGATCTGGTATCTATTTACCGCATGGCTTATCGCGCTACCCAAAACAAAGTTTCAGGTTAGTCCTTACTACTTGTTACAGGCAGAGAAATGATACTACTAAATAGCGACAACATGAAAGCCAAAATTTCATTTGAAACCCCAGTTCAGAATAGCAGACTGAAGAATCACCAGTCTTAGCCTACCAACAAGTGGCCAAAGCAAATAAGAAGTCGCATTGGAACAACAAAATTTTGTATTATCGGAAAGCTAAGCAGCGAATTTTCTAGGTGAATTACTTAGTTTATATTTACAATCGGGCTGTGAAGCCAGGTCCATCAAGAAAATTTCGAAAACCGTAGTTGGGATTATAGAAACTTACAAAGAAAAGTTCTGACGTGGATCACGAAATTGTGGATCAAAACAATAAGACACAAGTTGTGCATGTGTACCGTTTGAAGAGAGCCCATAATACTGGACTCTGGAAACCGATGCAGCAAAGAAATTGTACAAAGGAAACACGTGAGACTGTGAAAAAGCACATAGATGAAGAACAAGGATGTGAATTTAGAGTTGGGTCATTTCTATTGGAAATCCCAAATCACTTACAGGGCGAAATATGAAACTTCACTTGTTCAAACTCCAAACATTCCTGACCATGTCCAACAAACCATAGAAACCCCCCTTTTTGAACGTGATGATCCAAATTACACTCTTCCAAAAGCTTCCCAATCCTGTCGGGAAATGCAAACAACGAAAACAGACCCCGCGTTAAAAGGTCAAGAGCAAGGATTGTGTCACAAGAATTATAAATTTGTAATTATTACTGCGTGATAGAATTTATGTTTATTTGCGTTACGCAGATCTACTAACTTAATGTAAACTTTGTATGTTACATGATGTCTTGAGTATTGTAGTAGCGAAAACTTTTGTGCAACCACTAAAACATATTGTGTTCCTTTTGAAAGAATCTGCGGGTGACACATGGCGCATCGCTTTACATTTCAATTTAAGTACGTATCATGAAATAATTTCCAACGTAAAAGCGGTCATTTTCTCTGTTGAGCAGCAAAAACAAGAATTTACTTCAATTTTTTTAATTTAAACAGAATGAAACACTACTGCGAATTTTGGTGTGCAACCTTAATGGATTCTATCAGTTTCTACGTCTATTAGATAGTCGGCGGAGTATATTAGGTGTTGGTGGTACTATTTTAAGAACATTATTCGGTACTGCGACTCTTTCAGACCTAGATAAATTACATAACACTCTCGACGAATTGGAAGATAAACATTTTGGCTTAGTACACTCATTATCAAATCAGATAACGTAAGTGAGGAAACTTAATACTTTTATCGGAATAAATTCCCAGGCTATTGCAAATTTAAAACTGTAATCAAGGATAACCTAATACTATCACACGAAAAGTTTCAGAACATAACTACAGACATAGCGTGGCTTTATTTTACTGTACAAAGGCAGAATACACTATTTACAGCGATTAGACAGACTTTGCTTTACTACAGTTCACTCAGCAATAGGATAATTTAATCGATGCTGTACAGTGTGCAATTCACGGAAAATTGCCTATAAAACTTGTAAAACCTACAACTTTACAAAACATTTTGAGAAACATTACTTTACATCTTTCATAATGTTACGAACTTATTGTTGGTACTAGAACTGAAAATTTACACTTATATAATGAACTTGGTAAAGTTTTGTTGACTGCAAATGCCCATAGTATCAAATTAATTGTAAGTGTACCTATAAATACTATAAATTGTCACTTTGATTTAAAGAGAGTAGTTGTCTTGCCTAAACGACTACCTTCTAAAAATTATGTTCGGCATTCCTTTGATTATGCGTACATTGCAATACAACACAGCAAGCGCGATTACCTATTGTTTACAGAGACAGACTATAACCATTGCTGCAGAGGCAGTATTGCCATTTACCCGACGAACATAGATTATAGTGCACATATTAAAACGTGCGAAATGAGTATATATTTTCAGACAACAGCAAGTTACCATCTATGTCACAGGCAACTTATGTATCATCCCCAAGTACCAATTCGTCAGAGATATGGAACCATATGGGTCTACTTTTTCCGACGCCTTGTCTGTAACCCTGCAATGCCGAAACGCCAGCGATCAAACCACCCACAACGAACCTCTTTTGGGAGCCGGAACTTTGCATAACACAGCCAACTGCTACAGACACAAACAAAACTGGAGACATCGAAACATTACTTACCAGCAAAGATGCTTGTTGTAAACAATATGGAAATCCAGAAAGTGGAAGAGATAATGACGGCAGGATTTAAAAACTCGATGACATCCACTCGCAAACTACAGGAATTCAGCGAAACTTTGATGTTGATTCGCTCCTGCATCTACACAAAACTTCTTCACTCCGAGATAAACAAATACATTGGCATCTCATTATTACTAATTCCATTTGTCACCACTACTTTAAAAATAATTCTTTTCTACTACCGTTCCTGCCCACACAGCAAGTGTTACACCATTTTTAAACGAAATACTACTGTTCAAAATCCTACTATATCGAACCGCAAACCCAGAAAGAACTGCGAGATACAACGCGCGAACTAGAGACCTAGCGTAAGAACACAACTTAGTCTTTGCATCTTATACAATGAAACATACAGACTAGTGTGACACACAGACCTACATTTAACACACTGAAAGATCCTTGTCAAAAATGCTGCACTTGCATTTCTCACGTTTAATAACAGTCACGTAACATTATACACTTCCATAAAGTTGATTCAACATAGAGTAGCGACAAAAAAGAGACATTTAACCCATAGTCAACTCGCCACACCGTGTATTTTGTTAAACTTTGATATTGTAAAACTTCCTTTTGTTTATACTTTGTTTCATATGTATTATATGTATATACCCTCTGTTTTCTTATGTATTATCACTTTGTTCTTTGTTTCAATTGTCAATTTTCAAAGTATTCTAAGGGTCTTTCAGGAGCATATTGTTGTAGCTTTCATTACGTTTATCTTATACGTCTCAGAAGATTCGATCTGAAATCATTTTCAGCCCAAATCTTCCCTTAAGGAGGGACGGATGTAATGAAACCTACGAGGCTACAATGTTAAAATTCAAATTTTGATTTGTATTTCAAAACTACAGTTCTTAAGTTTTATCGTTTTCGAAACCAGGAAACAGTAACTCACTCGCTTACTCTCTACACAGCATACCTCAGCATACCGTACAATTTCTCATATTTGGAATACTTTCAACCTACAAGAGTGACAAGACCTGAGGAACTCATTAGCTCTTATTTTGCCTCTATATATGCTACCGATTTCGGTTATTGAACTTAGTAAATACTCATCGACACGATCATTACGACCAGAGTACTGGCCGTCGCGTATTGTCAGAAATTGGAAAAGACAGAACTACAACTACGAGAAACTTATTTAAATTTGTGTATGAATAATATAGTCTTGTTGAGCAAATGATGAACTTCTGTCTTCTGATAATCCAAGGTAAGACGTGCTAGCCTGTTTAATTAAATAGTTTGTGATTAGGACATTGTGTCGTGTTGAGTAAATTTCGGAACTATCTTAGAAATTCTTTTAACTAAATTCCAATTTTATTTGCGTTTTGATTTTAATATAAAGAGGCAAGATAACCATTTAAACTAAATTATTTTAGAACAACCAATTTACATTAAACTGTTTTCATTGATTTACAAATTGTTATACAGTATCAGTTTATTCACTTCTTTTAATACCTAACTCTTGCTTATTTTGTAGAATAGAATATATTCACTTTTACATTTTAAAGACAAAACGATTTAATTAATTGCTAGCTTATCCTTGCGTTCCTGAGATCATTAATTTAATAGACTAACGTCTATTGGGTGGCAGCTTACTACCCGTTGACATTGATAATTACGAACCCCGCTATCCCGCTACTATCTCCCTATAGTGTTTAACCAAATAGATCTGGTAGAAGTATCGTATAATTCGGTGGGCACTACATTACTAATGTAGGTTACCAAAAAAGAAAGTAAATCTAAAACACATAAATTTTAGCAATCCTTTAAAATTCATTACAATGCCACGTTCTGATATGTCCAACGTGACGCATAATTAAATCCGAATCATACTAGAAAATAAACCAAAATAAACCAGATTTCAAGAGTGGAGAACTCAGTGCGATCAGCTGCCATTTGGCCGTTGGCGCTAACGTCACAGTTGTTTTATACGTGTATTATAAGAGAACCCGGTTAGAAACGAAACTGGGACACCGCAAAATACCGAAATATTTTACCGATTATGTAACTTCCCGGAGAGGCGTTTTCCTTAAACAACAAGTCCTTTTTGAACTCGTTCAGCACTTCTCATCGGCGATGCTGCGAGGTCCCAATGAGTGACGTGAAGATTCTATGTGGTGTTTTGTGTCATATTCCTGTTCTAAATACAGTTGGCATAAGAGGTTCCGTCATAAATTCCGACGAAAATTTTCAGGTACTCCATTTTCACAGGAAGTCAATTTACAAATGCATGACAAGCCGTTGAAACGAAGGCTTCAATGTAAAGAGCAACAGAATAAAATTGCAGGTGTTAAGAAAAACTAGACAGAATTAATAGGTGGAATAAATCAACAGGATAATTTACGGCTCCAATTTTACAGCCAATGGTAGTGTCTGTGTCATCGCCAAGATATGAAAAAACTGCCGTATTTGTATCAACAAAAAACAACTGTTACTTATAAATTCTACCTCACATATCATGAAGCAAAACTGAATTTTATGAACTGCAACCTTAACGTTCACAGTGGGCGTTATGAATAAGTCAAAGATTTCTTCACTCAGGAAGATGGTGTCGTGTTTTGTAATGATTTTTGTTCCGTTATGGAGGTTCTTGGCCATGAATATAGCGGAGTTCAGTGGCGCTTCATTGATTCGTCAAAAGTGAGCTAACGGAAATAGATTCCCCTTCGTTCCTTTGGCACATGCAGCCAACATAAATGAAAGTTATGAAAGCATGAATCTACTGCTGAGAAAAAACAGGAATGGCGAATTTAAGTGGAAGTTATGTGGTGATCTCAAGGTTGTGTCAATGTTAATAGGAATGCAACTCGGGTAAACAAAATATTGTTGTTTTCTGTGCAAGTGGGACAGCCGGGACAAGAAGAATCACTATGTAAATAGATGTGGCCTAAGCAAACATCACTAACGCCAGGGGATAAAAATGTCGTCAATCCTCCTCTTGTTCTTCCAGAGAAAATTTATTGCCCCCTTCGCACATAAAGCTGGTCCTCATGAAAAAATTTGTGAAAGATATGAATATAACCGGCCGTGGATTTGAGTATGGTTAGAATAAGTTCCCGAATGTGAGTGACGCAAAAATCAAGAAGGGCATATTTATAGGACCCCAGATCATGAAACTGATGCAAGACAAACAGTTCGATGAAGACCTGAATGAGACCGAAAGAAATGCGTGGTTGATATTTAAGAAGATTTGCAAAGACTTCCTAGGAAATCATAAAGCAGCGAACTATCGGGATGTTGTGCAGGACCTGTTGATTTCGTACAAAGCTATGGGATGCAATATGATCCTGAAAATCCACTTCATGGAATCACACTTGGATTTTTTCCCAGAAAACCTCGGCGAAGTCGGTGACAAACACGGTGAAAAATTTCACCAAAATATTATGGCTATGGAAAATCGGTACCAAGACAAGTGGACCTCATGTATTTTGGCAGACTATTGCTGGACACTGAAGAGGGATGTGCCTAACGCCAAATACCGGCGAATGTCATACGCCTCTGCCTTTTAGAGGAAGGTTTCTGCCTATTTTATGAGCGCTTAAAGTAATATTTTGCACATTTAAATTCCTCTGTCTTTGAAACTCTGCTTGATGGAAAAATTTTGTATATATACCTGAATTCAACTTAAAAAGTACCGCTAAGTTCACCTATTGAAGTTCGTGGGACAAAAAAGGGTAAGTTTTTTACCAATGGTATTAGCTAAGTTACTCCCATGCGTAGGATAATGCCTTCTGTCAGAAGGATGGAATCTTGTTCCAAAGTGCTCAAAACAAATTGTAATAATCTTACGTTTTGGGGCCCCTCCCCGACCCACGAGGACACCGAGCTGTGGGATATGCGGATGTCTTCTATTATTAACTTTTTAGAGCCGTACAAACCTCAACACTGATATTAAATACAGAACTATCAAAAACTACCACCCCATGACATTCTTCCTCCATTCGGTGTAGCCTATAACATGATGTGAAAATTGCTCTCCCATACACGTTAGATTCATTTCTGTGACGTGATTGGACATTCTAAGCGACGAGAATTAATTGAAAATTATCTTCCACAAGGTGTCGTCAAGTAGTGTGGTAAAACTGTACTGAATGTCACGGGAACGTGTGCCCTCCATCATAAGGGTATACAAACGACAATTCATTCGCAGCAGATAAAACTGTCAAAATCGGTATAGCAACAAAGGTTTTATTGCAGATAAGAACACATTTGCAGTTACTGTACACCAAATATGTCCATGTAATTTCTAGTTATTTTACCCAATTTTATAAACTGCAGTAAATACTTGATTTTGTAATTCTCTGTAACTTAGTTTTAACTTTAATGGAGTATATGTTTTGTTTTATTTCCTGACACTCTCTGTTACAATATTTACACTGCGTAGGCCAGACTCCGCAAGCAATCGACAATGGGTTCAATTTTTCTTCGTGCTTTTAACGTAGGAGTCTGGGATGATGGTGACTGTAATTATATTCTGAATGACATCGGATTTAAAAATGGGCGTTGCTTAAAACTTCAAGCTCAAAAACATCCTACAACTAATAGCGGGGTATGAACATAAGTGTAGAAACAATATTTCCCTATTTACTGTTTTTATGTTTCCATTCCAGTGGTACAAATAATATGTAACGCTTAAAAATCCCCCACTTTAGCCATGCTGAGTTATTAATTTTATAACACATGATACATTCCCCAAATATATTTATGTATACGTATAAGCCCTTCCGTTCTACAACAACAGATCGCTTACTAAACGGCAATTTGTCGAAAGCCCACACAATTCTTCAAACAGAGATTGCCGCATTACTAGACACTTGGGTTACAAAAATGCCTTCTGTCAAAATGGTGTTTCCACAAGAAAAAATTGCATGTCTGTTTATTTTCGTACAAAAACATGCTTAAGTGTTGGTCTACTGAAGATTGGTAAAGTTTTTCTCTCTCGTGTGAAACCGTGTATCGGCGGGTTACGACAAATTACAGTTCCATAAGCGATATCTCGCAACTAATTTACGTTTCCTGCGTTAAATTTATTGGAAACATATTTTTGAATACCAACTGGTAAATACAGGAAGTTGGAATTGCCACTTTTTTTTCTTGTAGAGGAAAATAAATTAAATGTTCCTTCTTCCATTTTTAAGACTCAAGAGTCGATAAGATAAAATCCTGTCGCACATATCTTCGGGTGCTTTCTGGTCGGGGTTGTAAACTCAGAACATTCCTTTTTTTAAACAGGCTGGTGAACAAAACAAGCATTTTTATTGTTTGTTTATTTTTTGTTAACTACTTTTCATGCGTCCAAAGACGTAGAATACTTCGACAATGTTTGAACCTGTTCTCTTTTCCTCTCATCTTCTACCCTTATAGTTTCCAACCATGGATGCCTAGTCCAGGAGTATGTGTGATTAGTTTTAGGCTTTAATTATATACAAAAGTTAATTTAAAATGTGAGCCGCAAAAACTCCCTGAATAATAGTGTGTTGGTTGATTTATGGTTTTAAAAGTTGAGCCCTGTTCTGCAGCAAATGCTTTCATTGTGCAAGCAAGATTTACGTGCTGTCACAACACAGTCCCCACGAGCACTGCATTAAGTGACACCATGGAAAATTATCTACAAACAGGAATAAAAAACCTGTGACCAACCTTATGACATACAAGCAACATTAAAGGAAGTTAACATATATTTTCTAACATTCAAGAAGACATACGCCACGACAGATGTTCCACGATACACAAGCAACTAGCGCATGCGCAATTCGTAACGCCAACGCAAGCAATCCCTTAATTTTCAGTTCTGAGAAGAAATTGTGACGCCCACTGCCCTTAAAATGTTTCACCATACTTAGTGAAGCAGGGCAGAATTATGTTTCACAGACTACCGTTCTATCTCTATGTAAGTTAATATTTGGGAACAACCCTCACAAGTCAAAATTGCATTCATTAAGATATAAAGAGCGGATTGGAGTCAGGGAATGCTTGCCATCATTCAGGCAAAATCTTTTGTCTCCTAGTTCAGCACCCAGATATATAAATATTAAAATATGCAGAACTATAATTTTACCTATTGTATAGGTATGAAATTTTGTCTCTCACGTTGAGGGAGGTACATATACCAAGGGTTTTCGAGAATAGGATGCTGAGGAAGATAGTTGGGCCTGAGAGTGACGAAGTACCAGGGGATTGTAGGAAACTATGTAACGAGGACTTTCGTTATTTTCGTCCTCGCACAATACTATTTGGGTGATCAAATCAAGAAGTAGATGGACAAACATGTAGCACCAAGGTTGGAGAAGAGAGATGAATACAGGGTTTTGGTGGGGAAAACTGAGGGATAGAACCACTTGGAAGACCTAGGTGTTGATGGAAGAATATTAAAGTGGATCTTCAAGAAGTGGGACGAGGCGACATGGACTGGATCGATCTGGCTCAGAATAGCGACTGGTTCTTGTGAATGTGGTAGAGAACTTCTTCACTGGTAGGCTTCTCATAAAGGACTCTGCTCCATGGAGAGCTGTAGGTGGTTTCGAATTCTGCAGAATAACACTACTGCAAATTGCACCACGGTAGAGCAAATGTTTGCACTGTTGCAATGGTAACGCCTACGTCTGTCGACCTCGAATATAAGGTCAGTGACGTTATAAAGGAGTGTCGTTATAACCGAGAAGTATAATGTTATGGTTGACAGTGAGGAATTAATTGGTACCACAGAATATCTAACGTTATAGACGAGTTGACACGTAAACCGGCGTCGTTTTAACCGGGTTCGACTCTAAGAATCCTGCAACAATGTCTGTTTGAACATGCACTAAAACCTACTTATAACGGAACAAGGGAAATTTTTCATGCCAGAAAGGTTTCGTTTAATACAGGTATTTAAAATTTGGACCGTCGGGAGTCCACATCCTCGAGACCGTTGAATGTTTCCACAAAAGACATGTGTCCGTTATGCCCGGGTTCCATTTAAGATAGGTTTCGCTGTATATATTTATTTATCTAGATTGTCACAAAAATGTTCGCTTCATGGAAAGAGCTTTCAGAAAAATCGTCGCTTGACATTCGACTTTTAAGTTCAGTTCAGTTTCCTCCTTTACAGTTTACTTCCTTTTGATCCATTCAAATAACATCATACCATGTACGTCTAAGCCCGAACAATGAATGATTCCCCTCCCTGACGTTAGACATGTTTTCTCTACATCATGTTTGTTACGTGACCTGGTAAATCTCATCTTCCTTCGGCTGATCTAGTAATAATATCTGCTGAAGAACACAAATTACGTGGTTCTTTAAACGGCAATGTTCTTGTCTTTCTCGTGTCAGTGACTCAAGAATGGTTAATAACACTGATCTACAAAATTTCACTATTTTTTCTAGCAGAAATGGAATGAGCCAATTCTTATGTAAATTGAGCTGCTGAACACGAAAATCACAATGAAAATGCTTCATTGGCTACGGTTTTCGAGTTATCGTGTCTTACCTGTACTACGCAGG
>Ga0268261_10000398_pt1 | contig 27073 bp, 23 predicted proteins | sample TergutNc150P1_FD_190353 | JGI IMG/M metagenome (GOLD analysis project Ga0268261, IMG submission 190353) | Nasutitermes corniger P1 segment gut microbial community from laboratory colony in Florida, USA - Nc150 P1 (SPAdes) (version 2) | ecosystem: Host-associated > Arthropoda: Insects >... | reverse complement strand
TTTTTATCTCTTTTTATTCTCTATATTTTCTTGCAAGTAATATGTTGTTTAACAAAAACTTTTTTTGTTTTGTATGTAAGAAGTTTAGCATAGAGTTTTTTAAAAAGAGTGTAATTTTTCTTGGATTTTTTATTGAAAATTTTTACAGATTTTTATCTCTTTTTTTAATAATTGGTCATGTATCAGTTCAATTGAGTTCGACTTTCACTTATTTTGATACATGACCTAAATTTTTATAGTTCGTGAAAATTAAAAAAACAAAGAATTGCCTATTGCTTTTAATTAATCATTATGGTATAATTTGTTAATAAGTTAACTGCAGTAACTTACCAAAAATATTAAGAAGTTAGCCAAAAAGGCTTTTAACTTTGAAAAACTAAAAAATAAATTAAATTAAGGAGATTTTTATAATGCAAAATATTTTCAAAAAAATAGCTGTAGCTACGATAGTTACAGGAACTGTGTTTTCAAGCCTTCCTATTTCTACTGTAAATGCACAAGAGTTAAATTTAGAAAATCCTATAAGTGTTAGTGCTCAATCAAGTGTTGCTGCTACTGTAAATACAAGAAATGCACCAGTTTTCTCTACTCCTAATTCTTATGCTTTAGTAGGTACCCCTATTGGTTTTCTTAGTCTAGGAGAAAGTGTTCAGGTTATTAGAACAGTAGGTGAGTGGAATCAAATACTTGTACTTAGGGACGGTTCTGGTGTTGCTAGCAATGCCGGTTTAATGGGTAGAGATATATGGATTAGAACTTCTATGCTAAATTTCTCACCTAACGTACCAACTCCAAGATAGTTTTATTGTAACTTGTTGTATTAAAATCTATTTATAAATTAACTGCAATAACTTATTAAAAATTAAAGCCTTGGATTAAACGAAAAGTATGCTCTTATTTACTTAAGCTCTTTATCGTATTTCCAAGGCTTTTACTATTTAATTTAAAATGTACAACAAGCTTATATCTTAGTAATTAACAATTAATCCTATAGCCTCCACATGAGCAGTACGTGGAAACATATCTACAAGTTGTAATCTTTTAAGCTTGTACCCATTTTCAATAAAAACAAGCAAATCTTTTACAAAAGATGTGGGTTTGCAAGATATATATATTATTTCTTTTACATTAAAATCTAAAACTTTCTTTAATGCTTTTGGATGTAATCCCTCTCTTGGTGGGTCTAATATTATTACATCTGGTACATCTTCTATATTACTAAGTGCATCTTTTACATCTCCACAAAAGAAATGGCAGTTAGTAATATTATTTATTTGTGTATTTTCTTTTGCAGCTATGATAGACTCTTCTACAATATCTATACCAATTACTTTTTTTGCTACACCACTTACTATTTGTGCTATTGTACCTGTACCACAGTACAAATCGTATACTATATTTATTTTTTCACATTGTTTTAAAAAATCTAGCACATGATTATATAATATTTCTGCCCCTTTTGTATTTGTTTGAAAAAATGCCATAGGGTAAATTTTAAATTTAAGTCCAAAAACACTTTCTATATAATGGTTATTTCCATATAAATAATTTGTAATCTGAGGAAATATTGTATCTGCAACATTATCAGAAATAGTGTGTATAATACCTACTATTTTCGCATTTATTTTTAAATTTAAAATTTGTTTTACAAAATTATCAAGATTTGTGCTAAATGTTGACGTTGTAAACAAGTTTAAAAATATTTCACCTGTATTTATACCTTTTCTTATAACAAAATATCTTAATGTTCCCGTGTGGTTTTTTCTATTATAAAAAGTTTCAGCTGTATCTTTAAAAAAATCTAATACAAAAAATAGAAGAGTATTAAAATCATTATCGACTATATTACAATCTTTATTGTTTACAACTTGGTAAAAAGCATTTGACATTCTTAATCCAAGAGATAGTGGACCATCTTTATATTCATCCCCAAAAGAATATTCCATTTTGTTTCTATAGCTTTCATTTGGAGTTCCCTCTATACCTAAAAAATCAAAATTAGAAATATTGCTCTTTTCAAAAAGTGATAGTACCATGTATTTTTTTAATTCTAATTCATCGGTATACTCCAAATTTTGATATGTGCAACCTCCACATTTGTCAAATATAATGCATTTAGGCATTATTTCTTTTGGGCTTTTTTCTGCTATTCCAATAAGAATAGCTTTTCTTCTTTTTAAAAACAAATTTACTTTTTGGTCTGGTAGTGTGTTTTTTATTTTTAATTTTTTACTATTATATCTAGCTATACCTATATTCGGGTATTCTATATCCTCTATTTCCAGCTGTATATTTTTAGATTTCACTTATTTTTCAAATTCCTTTTTATATTAAGTATACCCATATTTTATCGTATAGGCTCGTACAATTCAAAAACATCTAATATAGACCTATATATAGAATTTGCCATGGTAACATGATTGGCAGGATTCGCAAGAAATCTATTTTCATTTGGGTTAGACATAAAACCAAGTTCTAACAAAACAGAAGGCATCTCGGTAAGTCTAAGCACTGCAAAATTTGCTGTACGTATTCCTCTATTATTTCTATTTAAATCCCTAACTAAATTGTTTTGAAAAATAGTTGCTACTTGTTCTCTTGTTATATTAAAAATATATTCTGCATCTTGTGGTAAAAAGTAAGTTTCTATTCCATGTGGACTGCCAGTTGTGTGTGCGTTTAAATGAAGAGATACGAACAAATCGGCTGTTCCGTTTGCAAGCCTTGCCCTATCTGCTAATGGTACAAAAACATCTGTAGCCCTCGTGTAAAAAACACCTATATTTTCATGTCTATTTAGTCTATCTATTACCATATTAGATAATGTTAAAACAACATCCGTTTCTCTAAGCCCAAAGTGTACTGCCCCTGGGTCGTGCCCACCATGACCTGGGTCTAGCATTACTATAAAATCATATACATCTTTTGGGGAGAATGTTCTTATTGTTATATACCCATTATTTTCTGAAATTTCTACATATGTTATATGTTTCGATTCTACAGATATATTTGTAATACCATCTTCTGTATATATATTTATAAAATTAGATACATCACTAAAAAATTGTATATTTCCATAGCCAAAATGCTCAAAGAAATTACCATTTAATGTAAATGTATGTGTAAAATCAAAAATATCCTCTCTAATAGAAATATTATCTATTGATAAAGGTATACTAGATGTTTGTAATGTTAATGTACTTTGTTCTCTATCAAATGTTATATTTCTATATGTCGGTTCTGCTATTACAAACGTTACTGTATTTCCTGAAGCCACATATGAATAACTAATATCTTGGTTTAAAATTAAATTAATTCTAACACCCTGATGCCAGTTATTTATTTCTATAGCATCTACAAAAGCAGACATATTTTCATACTCACTCAAAAAATTAGTTAAGAAATCTTCGTCCAAATTAGTAAGTGGCAAATATATAAATAAATTTTGCTGTAAATATTGAACAATACTAAAATTCAAAAATGCGTCCGATGCTATACTTATAAAGTCATTATCTTCTGTGGACGATATAGATATATCTGTAATATTAACCGGGTGAAAAGTTACATATATATTAGTTCTATCTTGGTTTAACTCCAAACTGTAGTTTACAATCATGTTCATATCAAAAACTACTCTTGTAAAACCATCATGACCTGCTATACGTATAGAATTTATAAAATGTTCTATACCCTCTATTTGAATTGTACCATCATATACCAAGGTAGAATTGTGTATATCAATAACAAGTCTATCGTATAAAACAGAGTGGCTAACACTAGATATAGCTGTTTCGGTATTTATTACAAAGTTATAGGTGTTTGGTATATTTTCTACAGATATTACTGTTGTTTCTTCAAACTCCATCTGCTCTATTTCATTACCTATAAAACGAGAAAATTGGTAACTACTTTGGTTTTGTAAATTTTCTAATTCATTTACATTTGTAAATATCTCTGGTTCAGTATTCTGCACTCGAATATTTTCCGTTATTACTGGTAAAATATTTTGATTTAGTTGATTTTCTGAAATTATTGGTAATTCACTTGCGAAAATAGAAAAATAACTACCAAATACAACTAAAAAAACTAAAAATATATTTTTGAATTTATTGCTCATTTATAAAAAATCCCCCTCTAGATTAAAATTGACGTATTGTTTAAAATATTATATCAAAAAACGCATAAAAAGAAATGTTTTTGTAACATATGAAACAATATTGTAACATAGGGAATTTAAAGAATAGAAACAGAGATAGAAATAGAACAGAAAATAAAAAAACTTAGCCCATAAAAGCTAAGTTTTTTTGAAAAATTTAGTTATTAAACTAGTTTACAAAAGCTTGTTCTTGAGATAATCCAAGCCTTTTTGTTAATCCAGAAACTCCAAAGTCTCCATCGAAACGTTCTGTACTATAATTAAGTACACGGTTATTTACATAAAATGTTTGTATACCCCAGAACATTGGTCTTGCAACTGCATTGTTATACATATATAATTGCCAGTCTAGGTACGCTTGTCTCAAAAACTCTGGGTCCCAAGCTTGTGGTGAATTTATACGGTCTAAAATATTTTGCATTTCTGGTGATGTATGCCTAGACATATTAAATGTAGTATCTGCTCCCCATAGCCCATGTGGTGCTGGATTTGCTCCCAAATTCCAGTTTGATTGCATTATGTGTATATCTTCAGACCAGTTGTCAGAATTTAATACATTATCTACAAAAGTAGTCCATTCTATAACATCTCCTGTGTAAAGAGAAACATTTAAACCTATAGCATGCCAGTTTTGTATATAAGTAGACCACGCTTGTTCGTTAAATGTATTTTGGTTTAATGCAAAACCAAATGTCATTGGAGTACCATCTAAGTTTAAACGGAAACCATCAGCACCACGCTCTGTAAAACCTGCATCATCTAATATTTGATTAGCTAAATCTAAATCGAAATAAAAACTAGGTATATCAGGTTCTATATAATGCCTTGCATTAAATGGACTCAAGATGCTACGAGCAGGAACACTAAGTCCATTTTGTATAGTATCAGCTTTTAATTGTAAGTCTACAGCATGGGCTAAAGCACGACGTATATCAAGGTTTTGTATAGGGTGATTATCTGAACGTGGTGTTGCTACTATTCCTCCTTCTCCATCATCTTCCATTGTTCCGACACGGAAATATAGAAAACCAAATCCCGGTGCTAGCTGTGCAGCTATTTGATAATTTGTAGCATTAAATAATAGATGTTCTTCAAAAAATGTTGCAGGTAAGAATTGTACTGTAAAATCGTATAATCCTTCACGCAGAGATGCAAGTGCTAAAGAATCAGGTACTATTTCCCATAATAAATAATCTGCAAGTGGTGCACCACGCCAATAATTATCATTTGCACGGAATAATACAGACTCACCCGGAACAACAGTTTCTATAATCCATGGTCCCCAGCCTAATATTTCTGCCCTAGCTCTTGGATGATTTGCAAGCTCTGCTACTCCAACTTCATCTATAACAGGTTGTAGCCAATGTGCTGGAGAAAGTGTTGTCCATATACCACCAGCAAACATCGCAGATGGTGGTAACTGATCTGTAAACTGTATACGCATAGTACGATTGTTATTAGATAAAGTTACACCAGATATTGTATCTGATTCTCCACTTCTAAATTCCTCTATACCCTCTATTAAATGCCAAAAATGAAGTGCCACATTTCTAACACCAGTATAACCCGGAGAGTTTATAAGTTTATATGCAAAATACAAATCGTAAAGTGTTACAGGTGTTCCATCATGCCAATTTGCTTCGTGGTGTTGATTTATTTCTACCCACGTTTGGTCTGGACCGAATGTTATAGTAGCTAAACCAGCTGTACCAAAAGTATTGTCTGGAGCTATAGTAATTAGCATAGAATCTTGAATAGTTGCGATTTGAGTATCCATTGCTTCGGTAGATAATGTTCTTTCAAAAAGACCCGGAAAGGTGTTATTTGTTGCAACTAACCCACGCAGTATATTACCCGGTGCTCCACGTTCTAGTGGTGTACCCGGATTGTTTAGAGTTTGTGGAAAACGTCCTAATAATAAATCTAAAGCTACTAGACCCGGATTTATATTTCCTTGTTCATCTACCTGCCCTGTGCCTTGCCCAGCACCTATATCAGAAATAGCGGGTGGTTCTGCAGGGTCTGGCTGTGGTTCTGAAGGTGAGCCACCACAAGCTACTAAAAACAATATAGAGGCAACTGTTATACTGCCTTTTTTGAATAAACTCTTCATTTCTATCACTCCTTTATTTATGTAACTATTTCTATATTCTATAGTTTTGCAATGTATAGTATCATTATTATTAGATTTAGTCAAACGATTTTTTGTAAATATTTTGTAATACTTAGTTAATAAATAGCTGTAATAGTAAACCAAATAAAAAAAACTTAATTTTAGTAGTGGAAAATATATTGCGGAAAATCATGAAATTAAGGCAATAAAAGCCTTTTGATAAAAAAAATCAAAAGGCTTTTACAAATTTTTTTTAATTAGCTCTCTACTGCAACCTTTGCTTAGGGTCTGCAGCACGCTGCAACACATTACCAATAAAGTTTATACAAAGCATAATAGTAACAACTAATATAAATGCTGGTAACCATGTCCACCATCTAAATTGTAAATTTACAGGGTGCAATGAGTTTGAAATAAGAGTTCCAAGTGTAGCGTGTTCTACACCAAGTCCAAAACCTATTATAGTAATACCTGTTTCTATGCCAATAGAAGCTGCCATTGTGATAACAAAATTAGCAACAATAATATCTAATAAGTTTGGAAACATTTCACGGAAAATTATAATTATATTTGGTGTACCTAAAGTTTTAGAACCTTGTATATAGTCCAAATTTTTCTGTTGTAATGCAGCAGCACGTATAAGTCTTGCACGACCCATCCAACCAAACAAAGTAAGTATAAATATAAAAAGTGGAGGTGTTCTTTCCCCTACAATACTCATTACAGCAATAATAACCATAAGAAATGGTATCATGGTCCAGGTATCTACAATACGCATTACTATATTATCAAAAGTTCCACCATAGAAGCCACTAAAAAGACCTATCAAAACACCTATTATAAAGGCAAAAAATGTAACAGAAAAAGCAATATTTAAACTATTACGTGCAGCCAAAACAAGAAAAGGTGCAATATATCTACCTGTATCATCTGTACCTAAAAGACTTCCACTTTGCTCGGGTGAACGATTTTGATTTGCTAAATTTGCCTGCATAATATTCATTTGACTATTAATTATAGGAGCAGCAATATATATAAATAATATAATAAATATTAATAAAACTGCACATATAATTGCCAATTTGTCATGCTTTAATTCTTTTATAAAGAGTTTAAAAAATCCATCTGGTTTTTGACTATCTACTATTTCTAAATTTTGCATATCTTCCTCCTTTTTATTTTATACGAATACGTGGGTCTACTAATGTAAGAACTATATCCGAAATCAAAACACCAATAACAGATAACATAGACAAAAACATAATCAAAAAATTAGCAACTGCAAAATCTCGTTGAGTTATAGATGTCAAGAAAAGTTGTCCAATACCAGGAAAATTAAATATTCTCTCTATAAGAATAGAACCGGTCAAAACACCTACTATAGCAATACCAATATCTGAAGCTATAGGTATAAGACTATTTCTAAATATATGTTTTCCGAATATTACACGCTCTGGTACTCCTTTGCTCCTTGCAAGTGTTACATAATCGCTATTTCTACGTTCTACAATGTTAGAACGTAAATAAAATATTATACCAGCTGTAGATGCAAGAGCTATAGACAATGCAGGTAATATTAAATGGTGTAATCTATTAAAAAATATTGCTACAGGGTCTCCAGAAGAAAGAACTATTGCATTTACAGAACCACCAAGTGGAAACCATCCCCAACCTACAGGAGATAACCAAAACAACATAATTATACCCATAAGTATAGTTGGCATAGCAAGTGATAAAAAAGAATATACAACTATAATTCTATCTATAGGTTTTCCAAGATTTTTTCCTGCCAGAACCCCAAGAGGAATAGCAATAGAATATTGAAAAAAAAGAGCCACTATACCAAGCCACACAGTATTAGCCAAACGTTCTCCAACTATATTTATTACAGGTTGTACATGTTGAAAAGACCAACCAAAATCTCCTTGTAATACACCAAATATCCATTCCAAATATCTTTCTGGCCAAGGTCTATTAAAGCCTAATGCTTCTCTCATAGCTTCGATTTCACTTGGGTGTATATCTGGGCTTATCAATCCCGTTAAAGCATCTCCAGGCATATTTTCTGCCAAAAAGAATATAAATAAACTAATAACTATAAGTTGAGGTATCATAATTAAAAGTCTTCTGATGATAGTTTTTGTCATAATTACCTCCCTATAACTTAGCTACAAAATGATTATCTGTTATACGTTTTAAATCGTATACTTTTCCATTTTCGTCGTAGTAATTTTTATTTTCGCTTTCGTATTCAGCGTTTATAACTGCTCTTTTTTGTGAATTTTCTTCTTTTTTTGTTGGGTCTATATCTGGGATAGAAGCAAGTAGCCTACGTGTATAAATATGCTCTGGATTCTCGTATATTTCCTGCGACAACCCACTTTCTACAAAACGTCCCTTATTCATTATTGTTAATTTTTCACACATATGTTTTACAACACCCATATCGTGGGAAATAAAAAGATATGCGAGTCCTAATTCTTCTTGAACATCTTTTAAATAATTTAGCACCTGTGCTTGTATAGATAAATCTAATGCGGATACTGGCTCATCTGCAACTATTAATTTAGGTTTTAATGCAATAGCACGAGCAACTCCAATACGCTGTTTTTGCCCACCAGAAAATTCATGTGGATACTTTATTGCATTTTCTGGAGACATACCTACTATTGTTAATAGCTCGTCCACTCTTTTTCGTTCTTCTTCTTTTGTAAGTTTTTCAAAATTGCGAATAGGTTCAGCTATAACATCTAATACTCTTTTTTTGGGATTTAGTGAACTATTAACATCTTGAAAAATCATTTGAACGCTTTTTCTATAAGGACTTCTATTCTTTCCTATATGTTTTGTTATATCTTCTCCATCAAAAAGTATAGTACCTGCATGTATTGGAACAAGACCAAGTATTGATTTTCCTATTGTAGATTTTCCAGAACCAGATTCTCCTATTAACCCAACAGTTTCTCCTTTATCTACGGTAAAACTAACATCATCGACAGCTTTTACATAACCAACAATACGGCTTAAAATACCACCACGTATTGGGTAATATATTTTCAAATTTTGTACTTCTAGAAGTGCCATTATAAAACACCTCCGTTTTTTGTTTTTTCTTCATTTTCAAAATAAAAACTCTTATAACAAGTACATAAAACTTTATGACCAACTCCTACTTCGTGATATGTTGGTTCTTTTTCATGAATTTCTTTAGAAAGCCATGGAGTACGGTCTGCAAATCTACAACCACTACGAGGCATATATTTTAAAGATGGAACCATGCCTCTTATTGCATTTAAACGCTTACCAGATTGATTTATATGTGGAATAGACGCTAACAAACTTCTTGTATATGGATGTCTAGGATTTTCGAAAATTTCTAAAACAGGTGCTATTTCTACTATCTGACCACCATACATAACAGCTACACGTGTTGCCATTTCAGCAACAACGCCTAAATCATGTGTTATAAGTATAATGGATGACCCTATATCTTTTTGAAGTTGACGCAATAAATCGAGTATTTGTGATTGTATTGTAACATCTAGTGCTGTTGTTGGCTCATCTGCTATAAGTATCTCTGGATTTGCAGCTATAGAAATAGCAATCATAGCACGTTGCCTCATACCACCAGATAATTCGTGGGGATACTGATTATGTACTAGCTCTGGATTTACAATTCCAACTTTTCCTAGTAGTTCTACTGCTCTTTGTGTACGTGCTTCTTTGTTTAAAGTTGTATGATATAACAAACTTTCTTCTATTTGTTCCCCGATTCTCATAAGTGGATTTAAAGCACTTAGTGCATCTTGAAATATCATAGATATTCCACTTCCTCTTACTTTATTCAATGCTTTTTCTTTCATTCCTATTAATTCTTTACCATTAAAGATAACACTGCCCTCTATTTTAGAATAGTTGGGGTTTAACAGTTGCATAATAGACATTGCCATTGCAGATTTTCCAGAACCACTTTCTCCAACTATTGCTAAAACCTCATTTTTGTATATTTCAAGACTTATACCATCTACAGCGGGATAGAATTTTCTCGAAATACTAAAAGATGTAACTAAATTATTAATTTCTAAGATTTTATCCATAGAATACCTCATTAGAATCCAAAGGATTTTATTTGAATTTTTGTAACTAATAGCTAACATTATAGTGAACTTTGTTAATTATACACTAAATTGCCTACAACCTCAATATTATAAATTGACAAAAACCATAAAATATTTTTAGATATGATATTTATTAGTTAGACTAAAAACCTGAACTATATTAAAAATAGCACAGGTTTTTAGTGGTATATCTAAATAGATTTTTCATTATCACGAAGTTTATCAGCAATTTTCTTTATTTTTCTAAATCTATGATTTACACAAGATTTTGATAAAGGAGGGTTAAATTTTTCTCCTATTTCTTTCAAACTTGCGTCCATATTTTCTATTCTTGTATTTGCGATTTTGAAAAGTTCTTTTGATAAACTTTTTGGTGATTTTTCTAAAATATATTTTATATCTTCTTTTTGGGAAACAGCTGCCTCAATTATTTTGTTAATATTTGCTGCTTCTAAATTTACTTTTCTATTTATGTTTCCACTTATATCTTTTAAAATTTTTATATTGTAAAAATCCATAAGAGAATCATGGGCAAATATTATATTTAAAAAATCTGCAATGCTCTCACTATCTTTTATGTAGACTACACTATTATTTTTTCTTTGAATTATTTTTGCACCAAGATTAAAATAATTCAAATTTGATAGTAAATTTTCTGCATAGTTTAGATTTTTAAATACAAATTCTAAATGATATTCTTTGTCTGGATTGGCGATATACCCTCTTTCTAAAAAAGAATTTGCTATATGTCTTTTTATATCATCATCTACTTCATTGGAAAAATTATTTAACATTTTTTCTTCTATTTCTAATTTTACTCTACTTGAAAAACTCAGATTATATCCTCCTATTAGGAATAATAACATCTCTATGTTTTACTATAGCATTATGCCCACATTCTTTAAAATACTCATATAATTTGTTAGAAATCGTTACTGAACGATGTTTTCCACCAGTACAACCAATAGATATTATTAGCTGATGCTTATCTTCTTTTATAAAAAATGGTATAGTATAATCTAATATATCTTTCAATTTTTCAAAAAAAACATTTGCACTCTCATGACTCATTACATAATCTTGTACTTCTTTTTCGTTGCCTGTTAGTTCTTTTAGATTTTCTACATAAAATGGATTTGGTATAAATCTAACGTCGAAAACCATGTCTGTATCTGTAGGAATACCAAATTTAAAGCCAAATGAAAGTATTGTAATTGTTAGATTCGAAAAAGGTTTATCACTCAAAAATATTGTATTTATTTGCTCTTTTAACTCTTTTGGAAATGTAAAACTTGTATCAATAATATGAGTTGCTTTTGTTTTTATTTCTTTTAATTTTTCACGTTCTTTTTTTATACCTGTTATAATGCTATCTTCTATAGCCAATGGGTGTTTTCTTCTAGTTTCTTTATATCTTTTTATTAAAACATTGTCTTTTGCTTCTAAAAAAATAATTTTGTATTCATATTTCAAAAGTTCTAATGTAGATACAAGGTCGCTAAACTGTTTTTTACTACGAATATCTATACCGAGTGCCAATTTGTCTATTTCTGAACCATGTCTAAAACATACTTCTGCAAGAGTAGGTATAAGTAAAGGAGGTAAATTATCGACACAATAAAAATCCAAATCTTCTAAAAATTTTAAAGTATTACTTTTTCCTGCACCACTCATACCTGTTACAATAACAAGTTCCATTTTATTCTCCTATAAAAACTAATTCCTCATGTAAATCAACATCAAATTTTTGTTTTACAGTTTGTTTTATATATTCTATTAAGTCTAGTACATTTTTTGCTGTAGCATTGCCCAAATTTATTATAAAACCTGCATGTTTTTGACTAACCATGGCACCACCAATAGAATAACCACATAATCCACTCTCTTGTATAAGCTTACCTGCAAAATTATCTGGTGGTCTCTTAAAAACAGAGCCAGCACTTGGATATTCTAGAGGTTGCTTACTTTCACGCCTATATGTTAAATCGTCTATTTTGTTTTTTATATCTTTATAGATACCTTTTTCTAATTTTATTCTTGCACCCAATATAACCATATTTGTATTTTTTACTATCGAATATCTATATGCAAATTTCATATCTATATTTTTCAAATTTATAATACTATCATTCTGTAGTATATCTACATCTAGCACTATATCTTTCATTTCTGTGCCATATGCCCCAGCATTCATATATATTCCCCCACCAAAACTGCCGGGTATACCACAAGCAAATTCAAATCCTGTATATTCTTTTTCTAAAAAATAATTTGAAACAGACCGCATATCTGCACCTGAACCAATGTAAAAAATACTACTATCTTTTTCATCTTGTTTTATTTCATTTAGAGATGTTGTTTTTATAACAACACCTCTAAAACCATTATCACTAAAAATAATATTGGAACCATTACCCATTATATAATATTTTATATCGTTATTTTTACAAATATTTATACAATTTACAAGCTCATCTATAGTAGATGGTTTAAAAAAAATATCTGCATTTCCACCTATTTTAAATGTAGTATGATTTTTTAAGGGTTCATAAGAAAAAATTTTATCATATGAAAATTCTTTAAAAAAATTTATATTCAATCTTATATCTCCATTTTTCACTAAATAGCATCTAACATAGCTGCACCTATAATGCCAGCATCATTTCCCAATGTCGCTATTTTTATATTTGTTTTTAAAATCCCACCCAAAGCTAATTTTTTCAATTTTTCTTTAAGTGGTAATAAAAGTTTTTCTCCTCTACTACTTATTCCACCTCCAATTACTACAGTATCTATTGGATAACAATTTATTAAATTATTAATGCCTATACTTAGATAATATATATAATCATCTATCAATTTTTTTGATATTTCATCGCCCTGCTCTGCAGCATCGAAAATAAATTTTGCTTCTATTTTTTCTATATCTCCTTCACAAAAATCTAAAATCTTTGTTTTAGATTCTTCAGCAATTTCTTTTGCACTTTTTATTAATGCTGTTGCAGAACAATGACTTTCAAAACAACCATAATTACCACATCCACACATAGGGCCTGTCGTGTCTATTATATGATGCCCCATTTCTATGTTTCCTCCTATTTTGTTTCCATTTAAAACAACACCACCACCTATTCCTGTTCCAAGCGTTATCATTATCATATTTTTTAAATTTTCTTTGTAACTTTCTGCAAAAGCAGCACAATTTGCATCATTTTCTATGTAAACAGGAATGTTTGTAAATTTGGACATTTCCAGTCGAACATTAGTATTTGTTAAATTTATATTTGTAGTATATTCAACAATCCCTTTAATGTTATCACATTTACCCGGTATACCTATTCCTATTTTGTTTATATTAGCTTCATTTATTTTTTTTGTTTTTATCGATTTTTTATATAAATTGTAAATTTGTTTTAGTATGTCTATACCATAGGCATTTTTCTCTGTTTTAACACTATCTTTGTATATTATTTCAAAATTATCATTTAAAATTCCAAGGCTAATATTTGTTCCACCTAAATCTACACCTATATTGTAATTTTTTTTCATGATGAAATTTCTCCCTATATTTTCTATTTACTAGATATTATATTGTTTATTCTTTCGTTTAAAATTTGGGCAGCATTATACCCCATCTTTTTTTGTCTGTTATTTATAGCACAAGTTTCACAAAGTGTAGATATATTACGTCCGGGACGTATAGGAATTGTATTAACTATAACTTTTTGAGAAAGGATTTCTATATATTCGTCTTCTACTCCTAATCTGTTGTACTTTTTGCTATCATCAAAATGTTCAAGTTTTATAATCATATCTATTCTTTGGCTTTCTTTAATAGCTCCAACACCAAACATTCTAGATACATCTATAATACCTATTCCTCTTATTTCTATAAAATGTTTTATAGTATTTGGACAAAATCCCATAAGCGTATCTGGAGCAATATATTTTATATCTACTGCATCATCAGCTATAAGTCTATGTCCAGATTTTATAAGATTTAATGCTGTTTCTGACTTTCCTATACCAGAACCTCCAACTATAACGACACCTTCTCCAAAAATATCTAACAAAACACCATGAATTGTAACAGATGGATTTAGTCTTATTTTTAGCCATCTTACTAATTCTCCCATTAGTTCTTGTATAGAATAATCTGTTGTGTATATCGGTATTTCGTTTATAATTCCATTTATTTCAAAATCTTCTGTATTTGTTATTTGGTTGCTAAGTATAAAACATGGTATTTTATAGCTAAACAATTTTGATAAAGTGCTATTTCTTTCATTGGCACTTAAAGTTTCTAAATATTTAGCTTCAGAAACACCCAAAATTTGTATATTAGTGTGTTCAAATTCCTCATAAAATCCTGTAAGGGCTAGGCTAGGTTTACTTAGACTAGGTTTATCTATTTTTATATTCGATATTTCTATATCTGGTGTAATACTTTTCAAATTGAAATGACTAACTATAAGAGAAAGTGGTATAGGTTCTGGTTTTGTAGGTAATGGTACTGTAAACATGGGTACTCCTATTCGTGAAAATTTTATAAATATATTTTATACGATTGACTAGATAATTACAACAAAAATTTAAAATTAATTTTAGAAAAAGATTGGATAGAAAAACAATTTGCTTTTCTAAGTCTCTTGAAATGAATAAAATTGTATTAGGATTGCTAATAAATTTTTGGAATTTAATATTAAACTATTTTGAGACACGACCCTTCTAAATTGAAATCTTGAAAAAAAAATTTTTTTGTGGTACTATAAAAAATATTAAGGAAACAGAAAGGTAGCTGGTGTGCCTACCGGTCTTCAACACCGTGTTGCGGCATTGTTTGTCGTGGGTGGGTTCGATTCCCATATGTTTCCGTTATTTTAAGAACCGCTTTGTAGACATATTCTAAAAGGCGGTTCTATTGTTATAAAGATTTATTTTACAAGTTTCAAATTCAATTAATGAACATAGAGAAATAAAAAATAGATGAAAAATATTATAATAGGAACAGCAGGTCATATAGACCACGGTAAAACATCCCTTATAAAAGCACTTACTGGAACATCTACAGACAATTTAAAAGAAGAAATAAAAAGAGGGATATCTATAGATTTGGGGTTTACTTATTTCGATTTACCAAGTGGAAATAGAGCAGGCATTATAGATGTTCCAGGACATGAAAAGTTTTTGAAAAATATGCTTGCAGGTGCAAGCGGTATAGATATTGTACTTTTAGTTATAGCTGCAAATGAAAGTGTAATGCCACAAACTATAGAGCATATAGATATACTAAGTTATCTAAACATAAAAGAATCTATAATAGTAATTACAAAAATAGATTTGGTAGACGAACAAATGTTAGATTTGGTAGAGCAAGATATAAGAGAAAAAACAAAAAACACATTTGTTGCTAAATCTCCTATAATACGTGTAGATTCTGTAAAAAAAATAGGTATAAATGAATTAGTACAAATAATCGATAATTTAATTAGAGAAGTCCCAAATAGAAATGTAGATATAGCTCCAAGGCTAAATATAGATAGAGTTTTCTCTTTAAAAGGATTCGGCACAATTGTTACAGGTACTTTGGTAGAGGGAAAAATAAATGTAAATGAAGAAATGGTTATCTATCCTCATAATTTTAAAACAAAAATAAGAGGAATAAAAATACACGGTAAAGATGTTAAAACTGCGTTTGCTGGTCAACGAACTGCTGTTAATATATCAAATATAAAAACAGAACAAATAAAAAGAGGTTGTATACTTGCTACAAGTGAGTCTATGTTACAAAGTAGTTACATAGATGTAAAAATTAGTATTATAAAAAATACTGATAGAGAAATAAAATTTTGGGAACGAGTAAGGGTATATTTAGGTACAAGAGAAGTTTTAGCAAGGCTTGTAATAATGGACAAAATTTCTTTAAAATCTGGAGAAACAGGATATTGCCAACTCAGAATGGAAGAGCCTGTTACAGTAAAAAGAAACGACCCATTTGTTTTACGTCTATTTTCTCCACTGGAAACTATTGGTGGTGGCATAATTTTAGACCCAGTAGCTAAAAAGCATGGCAGAAAAAAAGAAATTTTACAATCTCTAATTTTGAAAGAAAAAGGAGATAATTTAAAAATTGCTGAAGAAGTTATAGAAAAAAATATAAAAATAACTTCAGACGATTTAATGAAATATTTAGTTGTCGGAGAAGATGAATTAGCACAAATTCTAACGTCTTTAAACGATAGAATAATAAGAATAGGTTCTTTTTTATACCATTCAAATATATTAAATTCTATAAAAGAAAATATCGTATCTATTTTAGAAAATTATCACACAAATTTCCCTTTAAAATTTGGAATAAAGAAAGAAGAGCTTAGAACAAAACTTTTTATTACATTTAATAATAAAGATTTTGGAGATTTAATCACAATTTTGCAAAATGAAAATGTTATAAAACTTGAAAAAAATCTAGTTTCGAAATATGATTTTAAAATAAAGTATGATGGTAAAAATTTAAAAATAAAAAACGAGATAGAGAAAATAATACTAGATAGTAAATACAACCTTAAAACTATAGAAGAGGTAACTTTAAATAAAAAAGATTACACCCTTATATTAGAATCTTTATTAGAACAAAATATCATAAAAATTGATGAAAATATTTTAATAAGTAAAAAATATTATGATAGTGCTAAAGAATTGTTAATAAATTTTATACAAAAAAACAAATCTATAACTCTTGCAGAATTTAGAGATTTGATAGGTTCTAGTAGAAAATATGCACTATCATTACTAGAAGATTTTGATAAAAAAAAGATAACAAAAATGATAGATGGAAAAAGATTTTTAATTGACTAATATTAGTAATAGGAGGGTATTATTATGCCACGTATAATTGAACCAGAGCTTTGTATAGCTTGTGGAGCTTGTGAATACGAATGTCCAGTGGCTTGTATTACACATGGTCCTAGTTACGTAATAGATGCTAATGTTTGTATAGATTGTGGAAAATGCCAAAAGGTTTGTACCTCGCAGGCTATATTTGTTTTAGGAAAAGATATAATTCCAACAATTCCAAGCTAGAAATAAAAAAAGTTCTTTTATATGTATTTCATATAAAAGAACTTTTTTTATTTCATCAAGAATTTTTTTAAACCAATTTTACCACTATGAATTATAAATTTACTATACAATTTTATAGAAAATATTGCTATTAAAACTGTATATATAAAATTAGCCAAAATACTTATTAAAATATAAGTGTCTGAAGTAACAAGGCTAGATATACGGACAATCATAGGTAAAGGAGCTATTATTGGAATAAATCCTATTATATCTAATAAAAAAGGTGTCATCCAGTCTGGGTTTATTGAAACACCGAACATTGCTATAAAAAAACTTGCCATAAGAACCATACTTGGGGTAGATAATACTGTATTTACTTCTGTAGCATCGGATGCCGTTGCTGCAAATGTTGCATAAAAAAATAAAAATCCAAAAAAAGCAAAAACTGAATATAATACTAAATATATAATAGTTGTAGCAGATAGAACAGACGACAAATTTAAGTCGGAAAATAAATTTACTGCAGTATTACCAGAGAAATTAGAGGCGATTAAAAACGGTAAAACTATTACAGATACATTTACTAACATTAAAAGAGCTGATGAAATAACTTTTCCGAGTACAATTTCCTTTGGTTTTACACTTACAAATAAAAGTTCAACAATTTTTGTAGATTTTTCATTGGCTATTGAATGACCAATACTTGCTGCAAAATAATTTAATATAAAAAATATTGCTAAATTTAAAAAATATCCAACCCAAAATCCACCACCAATTGGGACAAAACCAATATCTACATTTGTATTTAAAATTTCTATACCTACACTACCATACGTATTATCTACATATTTAGAAAGCATTATATTACGTATTTCTTCATGATAAATAGGACCAGCCAAATTATTTTCAAAAAATAAAATAGCACTAGTAGGAGTTATAAAATTTATTCCAAGATTATAATTATTATTTTCTACATTATTTATCAAATCTTCTGTACTAGTAACTCTTGTGAAATTTGCATTTATATTTGTGCTTAATATATCATTTGTAAATGAATTTGTTTCGTCAAAGATAATTATATTCCTAGCTTGTTCGCTGTATGTATTTCGATTTTCCACAAAACTAATAATATTTGGCAAAAGAGCTATAATAACACTAAAAAGAGCAAGTGTAGCACAGGTTATTAAAAAAGTTTTAGTTTTAGCAACAAGAAAGAACTCAAAAGAAACTACATTTTTTAAATTTTTCATAATTCAACACCTGTTTTTTCTCCAACTTTTTCTAAAAATATTTCTAGCAATGTCGGCTCTACAACTTTAAAAGTATCTACATTAAAGTCTTTTATGTTTTCGAAAATTTGTTTTTTTTCTAAATCACTATAAAAATTTACTATATAACCATTTTTAAAAGGAGTTGCACCTATATTTTCAAAATTGTTGTCGTAACTTTCTAAATAAATTTTAGTTTTTGGATAAGATTTTTTTATTTCTTTTAGACTACCATTTAAAACTATTTCTCCATAGTTTATTAAAACTACATCATCACAGAAATCTTCTACTCTACCAAGTTCATGACTAGAGAAAATAACTAGCTTTTTACGATTTGCATGGTTTTCTATTATATCTTGCAAAAGTTTAGAATTGACAGGGTCTAAACCACTATATGGTTCATCTAAAATAAGTATATCTGGATCGTTTAAAAGTGCTATCGCAAGTTGTACTTTTTGTTGATTACCTTTTGAAAGTTCTTTAGCTTTCTTTCTTCTATATTCTGTTAATTCTAATCTTTCTATAAACTCATTTGCTCTTTTTTTTGCCTCTGTAGTATTAAGACCACGTAGTTTACCAAAATATATTATTTGGTCAAGTATGTCTACTTTTTGATATAACCCTCTTTCTTCTGGTAAATATCCTAATTTGAAATTGTTTGTTGTTATTTTTTTGCCATCTATTGTTATATTGCCACTATCAAAATTTATAATACCCATTATAGATTTTATAATTGTACTTTTTCCATGACCATTTCTACCTAAAAGACCTAAAATATTAGAATTTGTTGCTTTAAATGTTACATCTTTTAAAACATGGTTTTTGTCGTAAAATTTGTTTAGGCTTTCTACTTGTAAAACTATATTTATCAACTCCCTTACACTTCTTAATAAAAATCCACGTAAAGTGCTTTTTTGTTTAATGAAAAACAAAAAAGCACTTTACTATCCATTATTGTAATAATAACATAAAAGTTCTATTTTGTAAATTTATTTTATTTTTCAAAGCTAAGTATTGGCAACGAATTAACAATATCTACTGTATGCACACTAACAGCGATAACAGAAAGTAACAAATCCAAAATATATCTCGGCTTGTTGTTCTCTTTTGCGTACATATTTGGGTCGTTTGTTATGCCGCTTGCCTTGTCGGTTTTGACTTGGTATCTGTCGATAATCCATTCGATAGCACTGCGACCGTTGACTACATACTCATAAGCCTTGGATGGTATATTTGTTATTTTTATAAAGTCGTTGTAAATAATAGTATCCTTAGTTTGCTTATCAGAAAACTTCATTTTTTGAACGATATAACGTTTTTCATCTTTATTATCTCCTTCTACGATAACTTCATCAAGCGGTTGCACATCTTCATATTTCAGATGCAGCTCTGCTAAGTCCCGACCAGCTTTTGAAAAGACCCAAAAGTCGTCTGTGTTGTCTACCCACATAATACGTGGTAACGATTTTTTTAGGTCGTCTGCAAATGTGGTTCGATAACTTGGTGTGTGCAAAAAGCCGTACACGTAATAGAATATATCTTCTTTTGTTACAGCAGTGCCGTATTTGGTGCGAGCTGTTTTTAGTGCATGGTTGGATATACCATCTTTTCTGGTGTAGTCGAACGTTGGCTCGGTTGGTTGGTCTAGGGTTATTTGTTTGGTTGGTTTTTGTTTTTCGTAGTAGTATAGTGGGAACGACTGACCGCCACCGCAAAAACCACGGTCTGTTATAATATTACTTATGAAACAAGAAAAGTCTTTGCTACTGCTTACACTATCTACTAAAATTACAGGATTTTTAACATCTAGCATATCACCAAAAAAACTATGATTGCTATATCTGTATTCTATGAGGTCTTCTCCAAAATACAGTTTCATTTTTTGAAACGGTCTATACTGTACTGTTGTGGTCTTATTATTTTGAAATTCAAGTATTTTATTTTTTTCTTTATTGCGTTTAAGACCCCTTGACCAAGCTATTTTTGTAGCATCGTCAATTTGATTGTAGTCATTATATACACTAATCATTGATGCTATATTTTCTTTAGCAAGATTTTCTGAATAATTATAAACCCAACTATCACGAGTTGTTTCAAAACCAAGAAAGTTTATTGTAAACACACTCTCCGTACCCTCATCAAACTTCTTCTCACTAGCAAGTGGCACAAACTCGCCAAACATATCATTTCGTGTAGTTATCCAGTCGCCATATTCGTTCGGCACTAACTTCACAAGCTCCATTTGGTTATTCAAAAAACTACGACTATTTGCCAATATCTCTAGCTTTTGCTTTTGGTCTAGGTAGTCGCCTATATCTCTATAAAAAATCTCATCTTTTCCAATATGTCCAGCTTTTTTAACAAGCAAGGTTATAGAAATAGGCGTGCGACTTCCACTACCAAAAATCTTGCCCCCTTCCTTTCGTGATTGTTCTCCAATTGTTCGTTGGTCGCCACGCAAGTTAAACACATATATCTTTGAAAACTCTTTTTCTATGCTTTTGCGAAAACCTGCACTACTATGACCGTCTAGCCATGCACCGTTGCTTACAAAAGCTATTATACCATCGCCAGTTAGTCTGTCTGTTGCGTATCTAAACGCACGTATATAGCTGTCGTAAAGGCTGTTTTTATTTTTACTGTCAGATAGTGCTACATAGCTGTTTTTTATTGCTTCGTCTATGTCTGGATATTTTTTATTTTGGGCGTTGTCGTTTGCATTTTTTTGACCTTTTGACCTACTGAATATGGTGGGTTACCAAAAATAATAGTTATCGTCTGTTCGTTTGCCCTTTTTATTCTGTCTGTGTTTTCAATTAACAGACCGTTTATATCTTGTTGTTTTTCATGACTTTTGAATATGTCTGTTAATGCTATACCCTTGAACGGTACATAATCGCCTCCGCTGTCTTGGTTTTGCATTATATCATAATACACGTTTTCTATATTTACCGCCGCTATATAATAAGCAAGCAATACAATCTCGTTTGCAAATATCTCGTTTTTGTATTTGCGTGGCAAGTCTTCTTTTCTTATACGACCGCTTTGCAATAGGCGTGTGATGAACGTGCCAGTGCCTGTAGTAAATGGGTCTAGGATTGTTACGTTTTCGTCTGATATATCTCTGTCAAACTCGGCTTGTAAAACATCTGCTACGCTATGGATTATAAAGTCGATAACCTCTATAGGTGTGTAAACAATACCCAGCTGTTCAGTCATTTTTTTGAAAGCTGTTTTAAAAAATGTTTCGTACAGCTCTTTTATAATCTTTTGTTTGCCTTCGTAGTTGTCAATACCAGCTACACGGCGGTGTACACTTTCGTAAAAGTTTTTTAACTCTATGTTATCATTTGTAAGAGTAACACGGTTACGTAGATAGTCTAGGAACAAATCCATTGCTATTGATATCGGGTTGCTTTTGCTAAATTGGTAGCCTTCGAATAGTGCGTTGAACACTGGTTCGGTTATTATGTGTTGTGCTAGATATTCTACGGCTTGGTTTTGGGTTATTGCAGTATCTACACTTAATTTGTAACTCTGTAAAAAAGTTTTTAAAAGATGTGGCAGTGGCTTGGTCTTCTATTGCGTTCGTAATCTCTGTAATATGGCGTTCTGCCATTTGTCCGACTGTTGTTGCCCATTCTTCCCATGCACAGCGTTCGCCCACTTTTTAGACCAGCTTTGCAAAAATAGCGTTTTATAGACGTTCAAAAGGTATGTCAAAATCTAGCTCTAGCTGTTCTGTACTACCAATTGGGGTGCTACTGCCACCTATTATTAGCTTGCATTATGCGTTAATACGGTGTATAATTAAGTAAAGTGACTTGGAGGTATTTCGTGGAATATATGACAACCCAAGAAGTTGCCGAAAAATGGGGAATCAAAATCAGGCGCGTGCAAGCTCTTTGCGAGCATGGCAAAATCCAAAATGCTAAGAGATTAGGGCATATATGGGTCATACCAGAAGGAACACCAAAGCCTATAGACGGCAGAACAAAGGCAGCAAAAATTAAGCGATAATGTAAAACACATTGATGGGAGAAATTTATGATACAAAAATCTGATAGTGTAGCTCAGGCTATTACAGCAATAATATCTGATATGATGGAACGCATTATGGATAAAGTTTTGTAAACTGACCCCTTTATTCCTGGGAATCACAGAGCCGCAAAACCTCTATATGCTGCTCTTGTTCCTGATGAAATTTTCAAAGGGTCGCATTTTGAACGCAGGTTTGTTACGCCATTCGGCAACGTATGGGAAAAGTTAGCAGTTGTAGTATCAACCGAGATGCACGGCAGTTGCGAACAAGGCAAATTGATAGAAGGAACAATAAAAAACGAGAGATTGCGGAGAATACAGGAAACTTTGAATAAACTTGAACATTCTGGGCGTGGCAAAAAAGAAAAAACACGTCCGAACTGGGCGAGTGAGCTTGAATATATACTGGCTGGCGATGGTGAAGTTGTTCCTGTTTCTGTAGTGTGCGACCTGTTCATTGATAGCAAAACTACTAGCAAGAAATACGCATTTGAACTAAAAGCTCCTTTGCCAAATAGCGACCAAACAAAAGTTAGCAAAGAGAAAATGTTTAAGCTACTAGCAATGGAAAGTTGTCCTGTAGATGAGGCTTATTATGCACTACCTTATAATCCATATGGAGCAAAAGAAAATTATGCATGGTCTTTTCCTTTGCGTTGGTTTGACATGAAAAATGACCCTTCTGTGCTAATCGGCAGTGAGTTTTGGGATTTGATTGGTGGCAAAGGCACTTATGAAGCATTTATAACATCTGTAAATGCTTTGGGAACAAAATATCATGAGCGCATATATCGTGAATATCTCGGTATTGAACCTCCAGAACATTCAGAACCGACCGTGTTGAAATAGGAGGGCTAATGAAATCAATTTTTACAGCTATTGACCTGTTTGCAGGAATTGGCGGTTTTCGTATGGCTATCAAGCGGTGCAGTGGACAAGCAATTGCTTTTTCGGAAATAAGTGCTGATGCCATCAGTGCCTATACTGAAAACTACAATGAAAAACCTTCTGCAAATTTGGGCGACATAACAAAATTAGAAAATTTACCGCAACATGATTTGTTGACTGCGGGTGTACCATGTCAAAGTTGGTCTATTGCAGGCAGAAACCTTGGCTTTGATGATGATAGAGGACAGCTTTGGAACGATGCTCTTTTTCTACTGAAAAAATCACGCCCTAAAGCGTTTATTTTTGAGAACGTAAAGGGATTGGCAGACCCAAGAAATAAAGATGCTCTTACCTATATAATGAACCGCATTAAAGAAGCTGGCTATCACGCTGACTATTATGTGTTAGATTCTTTTGATTATGGTGTTCCGCAAAGTCGAGTTAGAATTTACATAATAGGCTTTGCAGAGGCTCGTTTTCGTGATGCCTTTTCTTTGCCTAACAAAGTGAGTAGCCATGTTAAGTTGAAAGATATTTTAGATGACGAGGTAACTTTAGCACCATCATCTAACAGAAGAAAAAAGACAACAAACCTATATCCATTCCCATCTGCTGGCGTAACTAGCCTGTCAAGCAATAATAATGGTTTCAATGATTATTTTCTTTTTAATGACCTACGAAATGGACATACCACTATACATTCGTGGGATATGATTGAAACCACTGATAGGCAGAAGAATATATGCCTATTATTGCTTCGCAACAGGCGGAAAAAAGAATTCGGGCCTTTGGATGGGAATCCTCTTTCATTAGAGCAATTTCAAAGGCTTGATGAAACCATAACAGAACATGAGCTGGACGAGCTTGTGTCTATTGATATACTGAAAAAAGAAAAATATTCATACTCCATAGTTAGTGGAGCTTACGACAATTTTTCCACTGCCGAAATGATGATTTTGGAAAAGCAAAAAAGTGGTGTAGTTACGCCAGATGAAATTGTTTGCGACCGAGAAATAAAAATAAATAAAGTTAATGTTTCTGAAACTCTAAAATCACTGGAACAAAAGGGTATTGTTGTTTGTTGTGAAGTTCGATATGAGTTTCGCTACACCAAAATAAGTACAGGGCTTTTTGGGGTAAACCGCATTTTTTTACCAAGTTCTAACATCTTCCCAACTCTGGTTGCAAGTGATAGTAACGACTTCCTAACGCCTATTCACATCACAGCGGAAAATGCCTCTGAATACAGAGCAGATTTCATGGAACACGTAGTCAACAAAAAGGCTTATAGGAAAATATCTAAAACAGAGGCCTTACGAATACAAGGTTTTCCAGATGATTTTAATCTTCCAGAATCTCGTTCACGTTGGATGAAACTCATCGGGAATAGTGTAGCTGTACCAGTGATTGAAAATTTTCCAGATGATTTTAATCTTCCAGAATCTCGTTCACGTTGGATGAAACTCATCGGGAATAGTGTAGCTGTACCAGTGATTGAAAAATTAGTGACTGCTATTAAAGAAACAGGAGTTTTTGGGTCAGAATATGCGGTTAAGCCGCTGAAAACCAATACTCAATTAGCTATGTCGAGTACAGGTCATCGGCAATTAAGTTTATTTGAAATGCAGTAATATATTGAGAGGTGTAAAATTATGAGTACAAGCATTCCGAAGATTTTTATATCTTACTCTTGGTCTGTAGCAGACAAGGTTTTGGAGTTAGCTGAAAGGCTTGTTAATCCTGGTGGCGTTGACGTTATCCTTGATAAATGGGATTTGAAAGAGGGTCACGATAAATACGCATTTATGGAGCAAGCCGTAAACAATCCAGAAGTAACTCATGTTTTACTCATTTGCGATAAATCATATACAGAAAAGGCGAATGGACGCAAGGGTGGCGTTGGAGATGAAACCGTAATCATTTCTGCTGAAATGTACGGGAAAATTCAACAGGAAAAATTTATTCCAGTGGTTTTTGAAAAAGATGAAGAAAATGTTCCTTTTTTACCCACTTATGTTGCAACGAAAATTTATTTCGATTTGTCGGATGAAGATACTTATGAAGAGCAGTATGAAAGATTATTGCGTAATTTACACAACAAACCCGCACATCGAAAACCAAAATTAAGCGAACCTCCAGAGTGGTTAAATGATGAATCGGATGAAGATACTTATGAAGAGCAGTATGAAAGATTATTGCGTAATTTACACAACAAACCCGCACATCGAAAACCAAAATTAAGCGAACCTCCAGAGTGGTTAAATGATGAAAATGTAAGTTTTTCATCAGTAAAAGATCTGCTTAGGCAGTTGAAATCTGAAAGCACCAAGACTCAATCCAAGATTAATTTTTTAGTGCTTAGAACCACTACTGAATTTTCCATAGCACTAAATTTACTTGGAATCCCTCTTAATGACAAGCCTGAGAGCGATATTGTTCTCAGGCAAATTGACACAACAAAGCCACTTCGTGATTACTTTATTGATTATGTTGAAATTTTGATAAATAGAGAATTGTCAGTTGGTGAGCTTTTGGGCGAGTTTTTTGAAAAACTATATAACTCCATGATAGAGTCTACATTATCATACTCTTTGTTTTATCCAAACAATTTAGAGATTCAGCGTTATTTTATATGGGAATCTTTTATATGTGCTACCGCCCTATTGTTGTATTATGAGAGATATAGTGACATACACCATATGCTCAAAAAGACCTATTTTTTGAATGAAAGGCATAACGGAGAACACCCAAGCAACTATGTTGAGTTAAGACATCATTTTGAGTTAATAGAAAATCTATGCAAACCTAATTGCGAGAACCCTCGACTGCACACATTGGCTGGTGAAATCACTTCTAAAAGAGAAAAGAAACCATTAATAACGAAGGATACGTTAGTTGAAGCAGATTTGTTCCTCTATCAAATGTCTTGCGCTTTAGAAATATATCGAATCGGAGGATTGAAATGGTTCCCAATTTTATCGTGCTATCGGTCACGTTCCCAACCCCAGCCGCTATGGTCGAGGCTAAAGTCAACCAAACATTGTAATAAACTCTACCCTCTATTCGGTGTAAACTCGGTTCAAAAATTGAAAGAAATTATTAGTAAATGTGTCTACGATAGCCAATATGGTTATCGTGGTTCTTTTGATGGTGTGCCAAATATTCTTACAAGTATTTCTTTAGATGAAGTAGCTACGTTGAATTAGACCGAGATTGGTATTTTTGTCCTGCAACGATATTTATATGCTGATTTTATATTAAACTTACTGATATAAATGCAAATCGAGTAGGAGGCTATCCAATAATTGAATAGCCGACCTCTCACACCACCGTACGTACGGTTCCGTATACGGCGGTTCTTTAGTTTACTAGATAGATTTATAATAATCGGTAAAAAATAAATAACCCTCATTTCTTAATGTTTGGG
>Ga0268261_10000397_pt1 | contig 27103 bp, 13 predicted proteins | sample TergutNc150P1_FD_190353 | JGI IMG/M metagenome (GOLD analysis project Ga0268261, IMG submission 190353) | Nasutitermes corniger P1 segment gut microbial community from laboratory colony in Florida, USA - Nc150 P1 (SPAdes) (version 2) | ecosystem: Host-associated > Arthropoda: Insects >... | reverse complement strand
GCAGCAGGTGCCTCCATATATGCAAAGCAGGCAGAGATCCTAGCGGCGAAAGATGGAACTATTTGAGGAGAAGATTGTCCTGTAATCTTCCATAAATGATCCCTTTTGGGCCATTAAGTAACTGTTTCTGGATCTCCAAACCCTTATTGGTTCGAACTATGTATTTCGTGTCTGTGTGCTCGACCTACAGACTATCTCTGCCATGTATGCGCTTGGATCATGACTCGAGCCAAGTGATGAAATTCGTTTATATGCGAACGACATGCAGCGTACCTATAAAGAATATGGAACTGAAACTAGAATTGAACCTACTGAAGCAAGTGGTATTTATCCATTAGTGTTTATACTTTCTATGGGCTGAATATGAGTTCGAAACATTTGGCTCTACAAGTGATCAAATACGTTTAATGGCGTTAATACAGATGTTATAGACGTTTGTCTAGAAACAATACATTCGATAAGTGATGAAATTGTTATAATTACGAAAAACTTTTAGCTTACGTGCAATGATAATTAGCTACAAACACGACTTAATCCAACTGACAGAAAACGTGTCATAACGCATGTCTGTGACGTAGAAGGCATGGAAAAATGTCTCACACAAAGAAATGAAAATTATGCTTAGGCGTTCGACATACTTCTTATCTGATATTATTATAGGTCTAAACATAACTTGCACATAGTTCTGAAATTCTGGTGTTTGCACGCGACATACAGCCTATCTGTGCAGTATTTGAGCTCGAAGCGTGACTCGCGCTAAGTGATGGCTCTCGACATTTAGGTTCATTAATTAGTATATAACTCAGCCTAGTTAGGCATGACGAAAAGCCCAGTCAGGAGAACGTTACGGATCTCACAAGCTGAAACCTGGGCAAGTTCTTAGTAGTTCCTACTTTCCTTGCCAGGCGCCTCCAAGTATGCCTAGACGCCAGAGCCCCTAGCGGCGAAAGTTGGAACTATTCCATGCCATTTAGGGATCTGATTCTCGCTACATATCTATGTCAAGGGAGCGACGGACACATTTACCATAAGTTTTTTAAATGCACGAGTTGCAACAAACGACATAAAAAGACTAATGATGTTCGCCCATCACGTTACCTGTGCTGCATTTCATATCGTAATATGAAATGCGCCAACTGAGAAATTCCTATATAAGAGCTCGACCTAAATATATCTTCGCAAAGAATGAACACCAATTATTAACTGAGCTAACTGAATAAAACTTTCTATTACTTTCGACATGCAGCTTAATAGTTATGATGCATGTGCCACACCAAATCATGTTTACTTTCGTGCTCAACCTCCAGCATATCTATGCTCCATAAAGACTGAAGCCACCATTCGCACGAAATGATCAAATTCCTTTATTTGTTCTGGAAAAGTCTTGTAATTCGTATAATTAGGAACGAATGGGAACTTAACTGTGCTGAATATGGGCTACAAATTTGACTTACTCCAACTAAAGCAAGACGTGTTTTGAAACTTGACATACAGCCGATCAGAGACGAATAATGCCTGGAAAATTTCACTTCAAGTAATGAAATTAGTGTAGTACTAACGACATACGTCTTATCTGTTCTGATTATAGGTCTATACATAACTTGCACAAAATTCTGAATTTTGTGAATTTGCCCCCGACCTACATCCTATCTGTACCCTATCTATACTCAAAACATGACTCGCGCTAAATGATGAAATACGAGTATAACGTATGAACTTTTGGGTACATACATTAGGCCAGTTCGGCATGTAGAAAAGGCCAGTCAGGAAAAGATACGGATATGACACGCTGCAGCTTGGGCAAGATATTAGTAGTTCACACTTTCGTCACCAGAAGCCTCCATATATGCAAAGGAGCAGAGATCCTAGCGGCCAAAAATGGACTATTTGTCGAGAAGGCTGTCCTGTAATCTTCCATAAATGACCACTTTCACACCATTTAAGTAAATGATTCTGGATCTCCGAACCTGTATTGGTTCGAACTATGTATTTCGTGTCTGAGTGCTCGACCTACAGACTATCTGTGCCATGTGTGCGCTTGGATGATGACTCGTGCCAAGCGATGAAATTCGTTTATATGCAAACGATATGTAGCGTCGCTATACAGAATTTGGGACTAAAATTAGAATTGAATCTCCTGAAGCAACTGGTATTTATTCTTTTGTGTTTATACCTTATATGTGCTGAATATGAGTTCGAAACATTTGGCTCTACAAGTGTTCAAATGCGTTTAATGGTATTCTATCTACATACAGACTTTATAGATGTTAGTCTTGAAACAATACATTCGATAAGTGATAAAATTTGTATAATTACGAACGACTTGTAGCATAATTGCACTGATAATTAGCTACAAACATGAATTAATAAAACTGACAGAAATCGTGTCATTACGCATGTCTGTGTCGTAGAAGGCATGGAAAAATATCTCACACAAGTGATAAAAATTGAGTAAAAGCGGTCGACATACTTCTTATCTGATATGATTATAGGTCTAAACATAACTTGCACATAGTTCTGAAATTCGGGTGTTTGCACGCGACATAAAGCCTATCTGTGCAGTATTTGAGCTCGAAACCTGATTCGCGCTAAGTGATGGGGATCGACATTTAGGTTCATGCATGACGAAAAGCCCAGTCAGGAGAAAGTTACGGATCTGACAAGCTGCATCCTGGACAAGTCATTAGTAGTTCCCACCTTCCTTGCCAGGCGCCTCTAAGTACGCTTAGACGCCAGAGCTCCTAGCGGCGAAATTTGGAACTATTTGTCGAGAATGCTGTCCTGTAATATTGAAGACCTTACCCCTTCAATGCCATTTAGGAATCTGATTCTTGCTACAAATCTATGTCAAGGGAGCGACGGACACATTTAGCTTATGTGTATTAGATGCATGAGTTGCAACAAATGACATAAAAAAACTAATGATGTTCGCCAATCACGTTATCTGTGCTGCATTTCATATCGTAATATGAAATGCGCCAACTGAGATATTCCTGTATTAGAGCTCGACCTAAATATAACTTTGCAAAAAATTAACACGAATTATTACCTTAGCTAACTGAATAAAACTTTTATGACTTTCGACATGTAGCTTAATAATGATGATTCATGTACCACATCAAATCGTTTGTACTTTCGTGCTCAACCTCCAACATATCTATGCTCCACAAAGACTGAAGCTACCATTCGCACGAAATGATCAAGTTCGTTTATATGTTCTCGAAAAGTCTTCAAATTCATGTAATTACGAACGAATAACATCTTAACTGTGCTGAAACTTGACTTAATCTAACCGAAACAAAGAAGTGTTTTAACACTTGACACACAGCTGATCAGAGACGATTAATGCCTGGAAAATTTCACTTGAAGTAATTAAACTTGTTTATTATATCCGACATACGTCTTACCTGTTCTGATTATAGGTCTAAACATAACTTGCACAAAATTCTGAATTTTGTGTATTTGCACTAGACCTACATTCTATCTGAACACTATCTCAACTCAAAACATGACTAGGGCTAAATGATTAAATACAAGCATATCGTATCCACGTTTGTGTACATTCATTAGGCAATTTCGGCATGAAGAAAAGCCCAGTCTCAAAAAGTTATGGGTTATGACTCGCTGCAGCCTGGGCAAGTTCTTAGTAGTTTTAGCTTACGTGCACTAATAATTAGCAACAAACACGACTTAATCCAACCGACAGAAATCGTGTCATAACGCAAGTCTGTGACGTAGAAGGCAGGGAAAAATGTCTCACACAAAGTGATGAAAATTGTGTTCTAGGCGTTCGACATACTTCTTATCTGATCTGATTATTGGTCTAAACATAACTTACACATAGTTCTGAAATTCGGGTGTTTGCACGCGACATACAGCCTATCTGTGCAGTATTTGAGCTCGACACATGATTCGCGCTAGGTAATGGGCCTCGACATTTAGGTTCATTCTTTAGTATATAACTCAACCCATTTAGGCATGACGAAAAGCCCAGTCAGGAGAACGTTACGGATCTGACAATCTGCAATCAGAGCATGTTCTTAGTAGTTCCCACTTTCCTTGCCAGGCGCCTCGAAGTACGCCTAGACGCCAGAGCCACTAGCGGCGAAAGTTGGAACTATTTGTAGAGAAGGCTGCCGTCTAATGTTAAAGACCTTATCCCTTCCACGCCATTTAGGAATCTGATTCTTTCTACAAGTCTATGTCAAGGGAGCGACGGACACATATAGCTTATGTGTATTAGAAGCATTTGTTGCAACAAACGACATAAAAAACTAATGATGTTCGCCCATCACCTTATCTGTGCTGCATTTCATATCGTAATATGAAATGCCCCAACTCAGGAATTCGTGTATAAATATATCTTTAGAAAAAATAAACACCAATTATTACCTGAGCTAACTGCGTAACACTTTTTATTACCTTCTACATGTAGCTTAATAGTGATAATTCATGTTCCACGTCAAATCGTTTGTACTTTCGTGCTCAACCTCCAACATATCTATGCTTCATAAAGACTGAAGCCACGATTCGCACGAATTGATCAAGTTCGTTTATATGTTCTCGAAAATCTTGAAATTCGTATAATTATGAACGAATAGCATCTTAACTGTGCTGAATATGGGCTACCAACTTGACTTACTCCAACCGAAGCAACAAGTGTTTTGACACTTGACATACAGCTGATCAGAGACGATTAATGCCTGGAAAATTCCACTTGAAGTAATTAAATTTGTTTATTTATATCCGAGATACGTCTTATCTGTTCTGATTATAGGTCTAATCATAAATTGCACAAAATACTGAATTTTGTGAATTTGCACTCGACCTACATCTTATCTGTACCCTATCTCATCTCAAAACATGACTCGCGCTAAATGATGAAATACGAGCATAACGTATCAACATTTGCGTACATTCATTAGGCCAGTTCTCCATGAAGAAATGCCCAGTCAGGAAAAATTACGTATATAACACGCTGCAGCCTGGGCAAATTCTTTGTAGTTCCAACTCTTGTCACCTGGCGCCTCCACATATGCAAAGCCGCCAGAGATCCTTGAGGCGAAAGATGGAACTATTTGTCGAGAAGGCTGTCCTGTAATTTTGAATAAATGACCGCTTTCACGCTATTTTGGTATCTGTTTCTTGATCTCCGAACCTGGATTGGTACAAACTGTATCGTGTGCTAGTCCTACAGCCTATCTCTGCCATGTATGCGCTTAGAACATAGCTAGTGCCAAGTGATGAAATTCGTTTATATGCGAACCACATGCAGCGTAGCTACACAGAATATTGGACTAATACTAGAATTGAACCTACTGAAGCAACTGTTATTTATTCTTTTGTGTTTATAGCTTATATGTACTGAATATAAGTTGGAAACTTTTGGCTCTTCAAGTGATCAAATATGTTTAATGGCATTCTATCTACATAAAGACGTTATAGACGTTAGTCTTGAAACAATACTTTAGATAAGTGATGAAATTGTTATAAATACGAAAGACTTATAGCTTACCTGTACTGATAAGTAGCTACAAACATGACTTAAACCAACTGACAGAAATCGTGTCATAACGCATGTCTGTTACATAGAAAGCATGGAAAAAATCTCGCACAAAATGATGATTGTGAATTGGAGTTCGACATACTTCTTATCTGATCTAATTATAGGTCTAAACATAACTTGCACATAGTTCTGAAATTCGGGTGTTTGCACGCGACATACAGCCTATCTGTGCAGTATTTGAGCTCGAAACATGATCGCGCTAAGTGATGGGGCTCGACATTTAGGTTCATTTATTAGTATATAACTCAGCCAAGTTAGGCATGACGAAAAGCCCAGCCAGGAGAACGTTACGGATCTGACGAGTTGCAACCTGGGCAAGTTCTTAGTAATTCCCACTTTCCTTGTCAGGCGCCTCCAAGTACGCCTAGACGCCGGAGATCCTAGCGGCGAATGTTGGAACTATTTGTCGAGAAAGCTCTCCTGTCATTTAGGTATCTGATTCTTGCTACAAATCTATGTCAAGGGAGTGACGGACTCATTTAGCTTATGTGTATTAAAAGCATGAGTTGAAACCAACCACATAAAAAAGTAATGATATTCGCCCATCACATTATCTATGCTGCATTTCATTTCGTAATATGAATTGCGTCAACTGAGAAATTCGTGTATAAGGGCTCGACCTAAACATATCTTTGCGGAAAATTAAAACCAATTATTACTTGAGCCAACTGACAAAGACCCTTTATGAAGTTCGACAAATAGCTTAATAATTTTGATGCATGTGCCCCATCAAATCATTTGTACTTTCGTGCTCAACCTCCTCCATATCTATGGTCCATAATGACTGAAGCCACCATTTGCACGAAATGTTCAAATTCGTATATTTGTTCTTCAAAAGTCTTGTAATTCGTATATTTACGAACGAATAGTGTTAATTGTGCTGAATATGGGCTACAAATTTGACTTACTATAACCGAAGGAAGAAGTGTTTTGACACTTCTCATACAGCCGATCACAGAAGACTAATGCCTGGAAAATTCTACTTGAAGTAATGAAATTTGTGTATTTACTTCAGACATACGTCTTATCTGTTCTGATTGTAGGTTTAAACATAACTTGACCAAAAATCTGAATTTTGTGAATTTGCACCCTACCTGCATCCTATGTGTAAACTATCCGAACTCAAAACACGACTCGCGCCAAGTGATGAAATACGTGCAAAGCCTATCAACATTTGAGTACATTCATTAGGTCAGAAGAAGAAGTGTTTTGACACTTCTCATACAGCCGATCACAGAAGACTAATGCCTGGAAAATTCTACTTGAAGTAATGAAATTTGTGTATTTACTTCAGACATACGTCTTATCTATTCTGATTATAGGTCTAAACATAACTTGACCAAAAATCTGAATTTTGTGAATTTGCACCCTACCTGCACCCTATGTGTAAACTATCCGAACTCAAAACACGACTCGCGCCAAGTGATGAAATACGTGCAAAACCTATCAACATTTGAGTACATTCATTAGGTCAGTTCGGAATGAAGAAAAGCCCAGTCAGTAAAGGTTATAGATATGACACCCTGCAGCCTGGGCAAATTCTTAGTAGTTCCCACTTTCGTCACCAAGCGCCTCCACATATGCAATGACGCCAGAGATCCTAGCGTCGAAAGATGGAACTATTTGTCGAGAAGGCAGTCCTGTAATTTTGAATAAATGACCGCTTTCACGCCATTTAGGTATCTGTGTCTGCATCTCCGAACCTGTATTGGTACAAACTGTTTCGTGTCTGAGTGCTCGACCTACAGCCTATCTCTGCCATGTATGCGCTTGGATCATCACTGGTGCGAAGTGATGAAATTCGTTTATATGCGAACGACATGCAGCGTAGCTACACAGAATATGAGACTAAAAGTAGAATTGAACCTACTGAAGCAACTGGTATTTATTCTTTTTCGTTTTTACATTATATGTTCTAAATATAAGTTCGAAACATTTGGCGACGTTAAAGACGTTAGTCTAGAAACAATACTTTCGATAAGTGTTTAAATTTCTATAATTAGGAACGCCTTGTAGCTTATCTGTACTGATAATCAGCTAGAATCATGACTTAATCCAACTGACAGAAATCGTGTCATAACGCATGTCTGTGACGTAGAAAGCATGGAAAATTCTCACACAAAGTGATGAAAATTGTGTATTGGCGTTCGACATACTTCTTATCTGATGTGATTATAGGTCTAAACATAACTTGCACATAGTTCTGAAATTCGGGTGTTTGCAGATAGGATGTAGGTCGAGGGCAAATACCCAAAATTCAGAATTTTGTGCAAGTTATGTTTAGACCTATAATGAGAACAGATAAGAAGTATGTCCTATGTAAAAACGCAAATTTCCTTACTTCAAGTGGAATTTTCCAGGCATTATTCGTCTCTGATCGGCTGTATGTCATTTGTCAAAACACTTGTTGCTTCAGTTGAAGTAACTCAAGTTTGTAGCCCATATTCAGCACAGTTAAGTTGCTATTCGTTCGTAAATATACGAATTTCAAGACTTTTCGAGAACAAATAAACGAAATTTTCATTTCGTGGGAATGGTGGCTTCACTCTTTATTCATCGTAGATATGCTGGAAGGAGAGCACGAAAGTACAAATGATTTGATGTGGCACATTCATCAACACTATTGAGCTACTTGTCGAACGTAACAAAGCGATTAATTCAGTTGGCTCGGGTAATAATTGGTGTTAATTTTCTGCAAAGATAGCTTTAGGTCGAGCTCTTATACACGAAATTCTCAGTTGACGCAATTCATATTACGAAATGAAATGCAACACAGAAAATACGATGGGCGAACGTCATTAATCTTTTTATGTGGTTTGTTTCAACTCATGCTTTTAATACACATAAGCTAAGTCTTTCCGTCGCTCACTTGACATAGATTTGTAGCAAGAAGCAGATCCCAAAATGGCGTGGAAGGTGTAAGGTTTTAACGTAACAGGACAGCCTTCTCGACAAATAGTTCCAACTTTCGCCGCTAGGAACTCTGACATCTAGGCGTACTAGGAGGCGCCTGGCAACGAAAGTGGGAACTTCTAAGAACTTGCCTAGGTTGTATGTTGTCAGATCCATAACGTTCTCCTGACTGGGCTTTTCGTCATGCCTAACTGGGCTGACTTATATACTAATGAATGAACATAAATGTCGAGCCCCATCACTTAACGCGAGACATGCTTCGAGCTCAAATACTGCACAGATAGGCTGTACGTCGCGTGGAAACACCCGAATTTCAGAATTATGTGTAAGATATTTTTAGACCTATAATCAGAATAGATAAAAAGGATGTTGAACGACAATACACAATTTTCATCACTTTCTGTGAAACATTTTTCCATGCCTTCTACGTCACAGATAGATGCTTTATGACACGATTTCTGTTAGTTGGATTTAGTCATGTTTGTAGCTAATTATCAGTACATTTAAGATATAAGTCTTTCGTAAATATCCCAATTTCATCACTTATTGAACAACATTTTTCAAGACTAACGTCTATAACGTCTGCATTTAGACACAATGCCATTAAACGTATTTGATCAATTGTAGCGCCAAAAGTTTCTAAAACATATTCAGCACATATAAGATATAAACACAAAAGAATAAATACCAGTTGCTTTAGTAGGTTCAATTCTAGTTTTAGTCCCACATTCTCTATAGCTACGCTGCATGTCTTTCGCATATAAACGAATTTAATCACTTGGCACGTGTCATGAACCAAGCGCATAGATAGCAGAGATAGTCTGTAGGTCGAGCACACAGACAAGAAATACTTTGTTTGTACTAATACAGGTTCGGAGATCCAGAAACAGTTTACTAAATGGCGTGAAAGCGGTCATTTATGGAAGATTACAGAACAGCCATCTCGACAAATAGTTCCATCTTTCGCCGCTAGGTTCTATGCCTGGTTTGCGTATATGGAGGCGCTTGGTGACGAAAGTGGGAACTAATAAGAACTTGCCCAGGCTGCAGCGTATCATATACACATCCTTTCCTGACTGGGCTTTTCTTCATGCCGAACTGGCCTAATGAATGTACCCAAATTTTGATAAGCTTTACACGTATTTCATCATTTAGCGCTAGTCATGTTTTGAGTTGAGATAGGTACAGATAGGATGTAGGTCGAGGGCATATTCACAAAACTCAGAGTTTTGTGCACGTTATGTTTAGACCTATAATGAGAAGGGATAAGACGTATGTCTTATGAAAATACACAAATTTCATTACATCAAGTGGAATTTTCCAGGCAATATATGTCACTGATCGGCTGTATGTCAAGTGTCAAGACACGTCTTGCTTCAGTTGGACTAAGTCATGTTTGTAGCCCATATTCAGCACAGTTAAGTTGCTTTCGTTCGTAATTATAGGTATTTCTAGGCTTTTCGCGAACAAATAAACGAATTTCACATTTCGTGCGAATGGTAGCTTCACTCTTTATACAGCGGAGAGACGCTGGAGATTGAGCACGAAACTACAAATGATTTGATGTGTGACATGCATCAACATTAAGCGTCGAACGTCACAAAGCGTTTTTATTCACTTGGCCCAGGTAATAGTTGGTGTTATTTTTCTGCAAAGATAGATTTAGGTCGAGCACTTATACACGAATTTCTCAGTTAACGCAATTCTTATTACGAAATTAAATGCAGCACAGGTAATATGATGGGCGAAAATCATTACTCTTTTTATGTCGTTTGTTGCAACCCCTGCTTTTAATACACATAAGCTAAATGTGTCCGTCGCTCATTTGACATAGATTTGTAGCAAGAAGTAGATCCCTAAATGGCGTGGAATGGGTAAGGTCAGCGTCTCTCCGCTGAATGAAGAGTGAAGCTACCATTCGTAAGAAATGTCAAATTCGTTTATTTGTTCTAGAAAAGCCTTGAAATTCGTATAATTACGAAAGAAAGCAACTTAAATGTGCTGAATATGGGCTACAAATTTGACTTAGTCCAACAGAAGCAAGACGTGACTTGACACTTGACATACAGCCGATCAGTGACGAATATTGCCTGGAAAATTTCACTTGATATAATGAAATTTGTGTATTTTCATAAGACATACGTCTTATCTGTTCTCATTATAGGTCTAAACATAACTTGCACAAAATTCTGAATTTTGTGAATATGCCCTCGACCTACATGCTATCTGTACACTATCTCAACTCAAAACATGACTCGCGCTAAATGATGAAATACGTGTAAATCTTATCAACATTTGGGAACATTCATTATGCCAGTTCGGCATGAAGTAAAGCCCAGTCAGGAAAGGATATTTATATGATACGCTGCAGCCTGGGCAAGTTCTTAGTAATTCCCACTTTCGTCACCTAGCGCCTCCATATACGCAAAGCAGGCAGAGATCCTGGCGGTGAAAGATGGAACTATTTGTCGAGAAGGCTGTTGTGTAATCTTCCATAAATGACCGCTTTCACACCATTTAGGAAACTGTTTCTGGATCTCCGAAACTGTATTGATACAAACTAAATGTTTGGTGTCTGAGTACTCGGCCTACAACCTATCCCTGCCTTGTATGCGCTTGGATCTTGACTTCCTTTATATGCAAATGACATGCAGCGTAGCTATACTGAATATGGGGCTAAAACTAGAATTGAAACTGTCCTGTAATTTTGAATAAATGACAGCTTTCACTCCATGTAGGTACCTGTTTCTGGATCTCCGAATCTGTATTGGTACAAAGTGTTTCGTGTCTGGGTGCTCGACCTAAAACCTATCTCTGACATGTATGCGCTTGGATCATGACTCGTGCCAAGAGATGAAATTCGTTTATATATGGATATGAAATGCTGCAGCCTGGGCAAGTTCTTAGTAGTACCCACTTTTGTCACCAGGCGCCTCCACAAATGCAAAGTCGCCAGAGATTCTAGCGGCGAAAGATGGAACTATTTGTCGGGAAGTGCTGTCCTGTAATTTTGCATAAATGACCGCTTTCACGCCCTTTAGGTATCTGTTTCTGGATCTCTGAACCTGTATTCGTACAAACTATTGTGTATCGTGTCTGAGTGCTCGACCTACAGCCTATCTCTGTCATGTATGCGCATGGATAATGACTCGGTCCAAGTGATGAAATTCGTTTTTATGCGAACAACATGAAGCGTAACTATACTGAATATGGGACTAAAACTAGAATTGAACCTACTGAAGCAACTGGTATATATTCTTTAGTGTTTATTTCTTATATGTGCTGAATAAGAGCTCGAAACATTTGGCGATACAAGTGATGAAATACGTTTAATGGCATCCTATCTAAATCCAAACATTATAGTTGTTAGTCTAGAAACATGAGTTACAAGTGATGAAATTAGTATAATTACGAAAGACTTGTGTCTTAACTGTACTGAAATGAGCTACAAACATGCCTTACTGCAACTGACGGAAGTCGTGTAATAACGCATCCATCTGCGACGAAGAAGGCTTGGAAAAATCTCAAAGTGTTGAAAAATGTGTATTCGAGTTCGACATACTTCTTATCTGTTCTGATTATAGGTCTAAACGTAACTTGCTTATAATTCTGAAATTCGGGTGTTTGCATGCGACCTACAGCCTTTCTGTGCAGTATTTGAGCTCGAAACATGACTCGCGCAAAGTGATGGGGCTCGACTTTTAGGTTCATTCATTAGTACATAACTCAGCATGACGAAAAGCCTAGTCAGGAGAACGTTGTGGACCTGACAAGGTGCTTCCTGGGCAACTTCTTAGTAGTTCTTACTTTCGTTGCCAGGCGCTTCCAAGTATGCCTAGACGCCAGAGTTCCTAGCGGCGAAATTTGGAACTATTTGTTGAGAAGGCTGTCCTGTAATGTTGAAGAACTTACTCCCACCCCCGCCATTTAGGGATCTGATTCTTGCTACAAATCTATGAAAAGGGGCGACAGACACAATTAGCTTACGTGTATTTAAAGCCTCAGTTGCAAAAAACCACGTAAAAATAGTAATGATATTCGCCCATCCGCATATCATTTCGTAATATGAATTCCTCCAACTGAAAAATTCGCGTATAAGAGCAAGTTTTATATCTAATTTCAGAAATTGAACACGAATTACTGTTTGAGCTAACTGAATAAAACGCTTTATGACGTTCGACAAGTAGCTTAATAGTGTCGACATGCACCGAATCAAATCATTGGTGCTTTCGTGCTCAAAATGCAGCAGATCTATAGTGAATAAAGACTGAAGAAACCATTCGAACGAAATGATCCAATTCGTTTATTTGTTCTCGAAAAGGCCTGAAATTCGTATACTTACGAAAGAATAGTTACTTAACTGTGCTGAATATGGGCTACAAACTTGACTTACTCCAACGGAAATAAGAAGTGTTTTGACACTTGACATACAGCCGATCAGAGACTAATAATGCCTGGAACATTCCACATGAAATAATGAAATTTGTGTATTTACATCCGACCTACGCCTTATCTGTTCTGATTATAGGTCTAAACATAACTTGCACAAATTCTACATTTTGTGAATTTGCACTCGACCTACATCCTATCTGTATACTCTCTCAACTCAAAACATGACTCGCGCTAAGTTACGAAATACGTGCATAGCGTCTCAACATTTGGGTACATCCATTAATCCTGTTCTGGATGAAGAAAAATTAAAAACAAATTCTGTCTTGTGACAGAAACACCCGATCATGTATATGTAAATTTTGCTTGCTCCGCTTGTAGATGGGAGCCTGACACACGGGCGGGAACAGCCTCAGATCCCCGCAGCCGTAACAGTTCCAGCTGTGGTGACGTCACGAGTGCGGTGACGTCACGAGTCTTAGCTTACCAGGTTACGTGATCTACGTTTTCACCAGGCGGACCTCCCAGCCATAAGACATATACATGTCAAAACCCAGCCAGCAAAGGTAATGGATATGACACGCTGAACCCTGGGCAAGTTCTTAGTATTTCCCACTTTTTTCACCAGGCGCCTCCACGTATGCAAAGACGCCTGAGATCCTAGCGGCGAAAGATGGAACTATTTGTCGAGAAGACTGTACTGTAATTTTGCATAAATGACCGCTTTCACGACATTAAGGTATCTGTTTCTGGGTCTCCGAACCTGTATTGGGTCAAACTATTGTGTTTCGTGTCTGATTGCTCGACCTACAGCCTATATCTGCCATGTATCCGCTTGGATCATGACTTGCGCCAAGTGATGAAATTCGTTTTTATTCGAACAACATGCAGCGTATCTATACTGAATATTGGACTAAAACTAGAATTGAACCTACTGAAGCAACTGGTATTTATTCTTTTGTGTTTATATCTTATATGTGCTGAATGTGATGTCGAAAGATTTGGCGCTACAAGTGATGAAATACGTTTAAGTAGGAACTACTAACAACTTGCCCATGCTGCAGCGTGTCATATCCATAACCTTTTCTGACTGGGCTTTCCTTCATCCCGATCAGGCTTAATAAATGTACCCAAATGTTGAGACGCCATGCACTTATTTCATAACTTATCGCGAATCATGTTTTGAGTTGAGAGAGTGTACAGTTAGGATGTAAGTCGAGTGCAAATAGACGTTATAGACGTTAGTCCAAAAACATGAGTTTCTACAAGTGAATTAATTGGTATAATTACGAAAGACTTGTGTCTCAACTGTACTAAATATGGGTTACAAACATGCCTTACTCCAACTGATGGAAGTCGTGCCATAAAGCATCTATCTACGACGAAGAAGGCATAGAAAAATCTTACAAAGTCATGAAAATTGTGTATTTGCTATCGACATATTTCTTATCTGTTCTGATTATAGGTCTAAACATAACTTGCATATAATTCTGAAATTCGGGTGTTTGCACGCGACCTACAGACTATCTGTGCACTATATGAACTCGAAACATGAATCGCGCATGACGAAAAGCCTAGTCACGAGAACGTTGTGGATCTAACAAGCTGCTTCCTGGGCAAGTTTTTAGTAGTCCCATTTTCGTTGCCAGGCGCTTCCAGGTACGCCTAGACGCCAGAGCTCCTAGCGGCGAAAATTGGAACTATTTGTTGAAAAAGCTGTCCTGTAATGTTGAAGACCCTACCTCTTCCACACCATTTAGGTATCTGATTCTTGTTACAAGTCTATGAATAGATGCGACGGATACAATTAGCTTACGTGTATTTAAAGCATGAGTTGCAACAAACCACATAAAAAGAGTAATGATGTTCGCACATCAGATTACCTATGCTGCATTTTATTTCGTAATATGAATAGCTCCAACTGAGAAATTCGTGTATAAGAGCTGGACCTTTATCTATCTTTGCAGAAAATGAAAACCAGTTAATGCTTGAGGTAATTGAATAAATCGCTTTATGACCTTTCACAAGTAGCTTAATAGTGTTGATACATGTACTTTCGTGTTCAACCTCCAGCAGATCTATGCTGAATAAAGACTGAAGACACCTTTCCGCACGAAATGGTCAAATTCGTTTATTTGTATTCGAAAAGTCATGAATTTCGTATACTTACGAAAGAATAGCAACTTAAGTGTGATGAATATGGGCTACAAACTTGACTTACTCGAACCGAAGCAAGAAGTGTTTCGACACTTGACATACAGCCGATCAGAGACAAATAATGCCGGGAACATTCCACTTGAAGTAATGAATTTTGTGTTTACATCCGCCATACCTCGTATCTGTTCTGATTATATGTCGAAACATAACTTGCAGAAATTCTACATTTTGTGAATTTGCACTCGACCTACATCCTGTCTGTATACTCTCTTAACTCAAAACATGACTCGCGCTAAGTTACGAAATACGTGCATAGCGTCTCAACATTTGGGTACATTCATTAAGCCTGTTCGTGATGAAGAAAGACCCAGTCAGGAAAGGTTATGGATACGACACGCTGCAGTATGGGCAAGTTCTTAGTAGTTCCCACAATTGTCACCAGACGCCTCCACGTATGCAAAGACGCCAGAGATCCTAGCGGCGGAAGATGGAACTATTTGTCGAGAAGGCTGTCCCGTAATTTTGCATAAATGACCGCTTTCAGGACATTTACGTATCTGTTTCTGGATCTCCGAACCTGTATTGGTAAAAACTATTGTGTTTCGTGTCTGAGTACTCGACCTACAGCCTATTGCTGCCATGTATGCGATTTGATCATGACTTGGGCGAAGTGAGTAAATTCGTATATTTGCGAACCTGCAGCGTATATATAATGAATATGGGACTAAAACTACAATTGAACCTACTGAAGCAACTGGTTTTCATTCTTTTGCGTTTATTTCTTATATGTGCTGAATATGAGCTCGTAACATTTGGCGCTACAATTGATGAAATACGTTTAATGGCATTCTATCTAAATCCAGACTTTATAGTCATTAGATAGAAAACATGATTTTCGACAAGAAATAAAATTGGTAGAATTACGAAAGACTTGTGTCTTAACTGTACTGAAAATGAGCTACAAACATGCCTTACTCCAACTGACGGAAGTCGTGTCGTAACGCATCTATCTGCGACGAAGAAGGCATGGAAAAAACTCAAAGTGATCAAAATTGTGTATTGGCGTTCGACATACTTCTTATCTGTTCTGATTATAGGTCTAAACATAACTTGCTTACAATTCTGAAATTCGCGTGTTTGCACGCAACCTACAGCCTACCTGTGCAGTATTTGATTTCGAAACATGACTCGCGCTAAGTGATGGGGCTCGACATTTAGGTTCATTCATTAGTACATAACTCAGCATGACGAAAACCCTAGTCAGGAGAACGTTGTGGACCTAACAAGGTGCTTCCTGGGCAACTTCTTAGTAGTTCACACTTTCGTTGCCAGGCGCTTCCAAGTATGCATAGACGCCAGAGTTCCTAGCCGCGAAACTATTTGTTGAGAAAGCTGTCCTGTAATGTTGAAGACCTTACCACTTCCACGCCATTTAGGGATCTGATTCATGCTACAAATCTATGAAAAGGGGCGACAGACACAATTAGCTTACATGTATTTAAAGCATCAGTTGCAACAAACCACGTAAAAATAGTAATGATGTTCGCCCATCAGATTACCTGTGCTGCATATCATTTCGTAATATGAATTGCTCCAACTGAGAAATTCGCTTATAAGAGGAAGGTTTCTATCTATTTTTGCAGAAATTGAACACGAATTACTGCTTGAGCTAACTGAATAAAACGCCTTTTGACGTTCGACAAGTAGCTTAATAGTGCTGATACATGTGCCAAATCAAATCATTGGTACTTTCTTGCTCAACGTGCAGCAGATCTATGCTGAATAAAAACTGAAGACACCATTCGCACGATATGAACAAATTCGTTTATTTGTTCACGAAAAGTCATGAAATTCGTATACTTACGTAAGAATAGCAACTTAACTGTGCTGAATATGGGCTACAAACTTGACTTACTCCAACCGAGGCAAGAAGTGTTTTGACACATGACATACAGCCGATCAGAGACAAATAATGCCTGGAACATTCCATTTGAAGTAATGAAATTTGTGTATTTACATCCGACATACGTCTTATTTGTTCTGGTTATAGGTCTAAACATAACATGCACAAATTCTATATTTTGTGAATATGCACTCGACTTCATCCTATCTGTATACTCTCTCAACTCTAAACGTGACTCGCGCTAAGTTTCGAAATTCGTGCATAGAGTCTCAACATTTGGGCACATTCATTAAGCCTGTTCGGGATGAAGAAAAGCCCAGTCAGGAAAGGTTATGGATATGACACGCTGCAGCCTGGGCAAGTTCTTAGTAGTTCCCACTTTTGTCACCAGGCTCCTCCACTTATGCAAAAACGCCAGAGATCCTAGCGGCGAAAGATGGAACTATTTGTCGAGAAGGCTGTTCCGTAATTTTGCATAAATGACCGCTTTCACGACATTTAGGTATCTGTTTCTGGATCTCCGAACCTGTATTGGTACAAACTATTGTGTTTCGTGTCTGAGTGCTCGACCTACAGCCTATCGCTGCCATGTATGCGCTTGGATCATGACTCGGGAAAAGAGAAGAAATTCATTTATATGCGAACATGCAGCGTATATATAATGAACATGGGATTAAAACTATAATTGAACCTACTGAAACAACTGGTATTAATTCTTTTGTGTGTATTTCTTATATGTGCTGAATATGTGGTCGAAACCTTTGGCGCTACAAGTGATGAAATACGTTTAATGGCATTCTATCTAAATCCAGACTTTATAGAAGTAAGTCTAGAACATGAGTTTTGACAAGTGATGAAACTGGTATAATTATGAAAGACTTGTGTATTAACTGTACTGAAAATGAAGAACAAACATGCCTTACATCAACTGACTGAAGTCGTCCCATAACGCATTTATCTGCGACGAAGAAGGAATGAAAAAATCTCACACAAAGTGATGAAAATTATATATTGGCGTTAGACATACTTCTTATTTGTTCTGATTATAGGTCTAAACATAAAGTGCATATAATTATGAAATTCGGGTATTTGCACGCGACCTACAGCCTATCTGTGCAGTATTTGAGCTCGAAACATGACTCGCGCTAAGTGATGGGGCTAGACATTTAGGTTCATTCATTAGTACATAACTCAGCATGACGAATATCCTAGTCAGGAGAACGTTGTGGATCTGACAAGCTGCATCCTTGGCAAATTCTTAGTAGTTCACACATTCGTTGCCAGGCACTTCCAAGTATGCCTAGACGCCAGAGCTCCTAGCGGCGAAATTTGGAACTATTTGTTGAGAAGGATGTACTGTAATGTTAAAGACCTTACCCCTTCCACGCCATTTAGGGATCTGATTCTTGCTACAAATGTAAGAAAATGGGCGACAGGCACAATTAGCTTACATGTATTTAAAGCATCAGTTGCAACACACCACGTAAAAATAGTAATGATTTTCGCCCATCAGATTACCTGTGCTTCATATCATTTCGTAATATGAATTGCTCCAACTGAGAAATTCGCGTATAAGAGAAAGTTTTATATCTTTTTTTGCTGAAATTGAATACGAATTACTGCTTGAGCTAACTCAATAAAACGCTTTTTGACGTTCGACAAGTAGCTTAATAGTGTTGATACATATGCCAAATCAAATCATTGGTACTGTCGTGCTCACACTGCAGCAGATCTATGCTGAATAAGGACTGAAGAAACCATTCGTACGAAATGATCAAATTCGTTTATTAGTTCTCGAAAATTAATGAAATTAATATACTTACGAAAGAATAGCAACTTAACTGTGCTGAATATGGGCTACAAACTTGACTTACGCCAACCGAAGAAAGAAGTGTTTTGACACTTGTCATACAGCCGATCAGAGACAAATAATGCCTGGAAAATTACACTCGAAGTAATGAAATTTTTTGTATTTGCATCCGACATACGTCTTATCTGTTCTGATTATAGGCCTAAACATAACTTGCACAAATTCTACATTTTGTAAATTTTCACTCAACCTACATCCTATCTGTACACTCCCTCAACTCAAAACATGACTCGCGCTAAGTTATGAAATACGTGCATAGCTTCTCAACATTTGGGTACATTCATTAAGCCTGTTCGTGATGAAGAAAAGCCCAGTCAGGAAAGGTTATGGATATGACACGCTGCAGACTGGGCAAGTTCTTAGAAGTTCCCACCTTTGTCACCAGGCGCCTCCACATATGCAAAGACGCCAGAGGTCCTAGCGGCGAAAGATGGAACTATTTGACGTAAGGCTGTCCTGTAATTTTGTATAAATGACCGCTTTCACGCCATTTATGTATCTGTTTCTGGATCTCCAATTCTGTATTGGTACAAACTATTGTGTTTCGTGTCTGAGTGCTCGACATACCGCCTATCTCTGCCATGTATGCACTTGGATCATGACTCGGGCCAAGTGATGAAATTCGTTTATATGCGAACAACATGCAGCGTATCTACAATGAATATGGGACTAAAACTATAATTGAACCTACTGAAACAACTGGTATATATTCTCTTGTGTTTTTTCTTCAATGTGCTGACTATGAGCTCAAATCGTTTGGCGCTACAAGTAATGAAATACTTTTAATGACATTCTATCTAAAACCAGACTTCATAGACGTTAGTCTAAAAACATGAGTTTTGACAAGTGATGAATTTGGTATAATTACGAAAGACTTGTGTATTAAATGTAATGAAAATGAGCTTCAAACATGTCTTACATCACCTGACGGAAGTCGTGTCATAACGCATCCATCTGCGGTGAAGAAGGCATGGAAAAATCTCACACAAAGTGATGAAAATTGTGTATTGGCTTTCGACATACTTCTTGTATGTTCTGATTATAGGTCTAAACATAACTTGCATATAATTCTGAAATTCGCGTGTTTGCAAGCGACCTACAGCCTATCTGTGCAGTATTTGAGCTCGAAACATGACTCGCGCTAAGTCATGGGTCTCGATATTTAGGTTCATTCATTATTATATAACTCAGCCCATTTAGGCTGGACGAAAAGCCTAGTCAGAAGAACGTTGTGGACCTGACAAGCTGCATCCTGGGCAAGTTCTTAGTTGTTCACACTTTCGTTGCCAGGCGCTAGATTGCCACGCCTAGATGCCAGAGCTCCTAGCGGCGAAAGTTGGAACTATGTGTTGAGAAGGCTGTTCTGTAATGTTGAAGACTTTACCCCTTCCACGCCATTTAGGGATCTCATTCTTGCTACAAATTTATGAAAAGTGGTGAAGAACGCAATTAGCTTACGTGTATTTGAAGCATCAGTTGCAACAAACCACGTAAATAGAATAATGATATTCGCCCATCAGATTATCTGTGCTGCATTTCATTTAGTAATATGAATTGCTCCAACTGAGAAATTCGTATATAAGTGATCGATATATACCTACCTGTGCTGAAATAGAACACGAATTACTGCTGGAGCTAACTGAATAAAAAGGCTTTATGAAGTTCGACAAGTACAAATATAATTTGTATATAAGAGCTCGACAAATACCTACCTGTGCTGAAATAGAACACGAATTACTGCTGGTGCTAACTGAATAAAAAGGCTTTATGTTGTTCGACAAGTAGCTTAATAGAGTTTTTACATGTTCCAAATTAAATTATTTGTGCTTTCGTGCTCAACCTCCAGCAGATCTATGCTGAATAAAGACTGAAGTCATCATTCGCACGAAATGATCAAATTCGTTTTTTTGTTCTCGAAAATCATGATGTTCGTATAATTACGAAAGAATAGCAAATTAACTGTGCTGAATATGGGCTACAAACTTGAATTACTCTACCCGAAGCAAGAAGTATTTTGACACTTGACATAGAGCTGACCAGAGACAAATAATGCCTGGAACATTCCACTTGAAGTAATGAAATTTGTGTATTTACATCCGACATACGTCATATCTCTTCTGATTATAGGTCTAAACATAACTTGCACAAATTCTACCATTTGTGAATTTCCACTCGACCAACATCCTAACTCTATACTCTCAAATCAAAACATGACTCGCGCTAAGTTTCGAAATACGTGCATAGCGTCTCAACATTTGGGTACATTCATTAAGCCTGTTCGGGATGAAGAAAAGCCCAGTCGGGAAAGGTTATGGATATAACACGCTGCAGCCTGGGCAAGTTCTTAGTAGTTCCCACTTTTGTCATTAGGCGCCTCCACGTATGCAAAGACGCCAGAGATCCTAGCGGCGAAAGATGGAACTATTTGTCGAGAAGGCTATCCTGTAATTTTGCATTAATGACCGCTTTCACGACATTAAGGTATCTGTTTCTGGATCTTCGAACCTGTATTGGTTCAAACTATTGTGTTACGTGTCTGAGTGCTCGACCTACAGCCTATCGCTGCCATGTATGCGCTTGGATCATGACTCGGGCCAAGTGATGAAATACGTTTATATGCTAACAACATGCAGCGTATGAATAATGAATATGGGACTAAAACTACAATTGAACCTACTGAAACAACTGGTATTCATTCTTTTGTGTTTATTTCTTATATGTGTTGAATATGAGCTCGAAACCTTTGGCGCTACAAGTGATGAAATACGTTTAATAGCATCCTATCTAAATCCAGACTTTATATACGTTAGTCTAAAAACATGAGTTTCGACAAGTAATGAAACTGGTATAATTACGAAAGACTTAACTGTACTGAAATGAGGAACAAACATGCCTTACATCAACTGACTGATGTAGTGCCATAACGTATTTATCTGCGACGAAGAAGGCATGGAAAAATCTCACACAAAGTGACGAAAATTGTATATTGCATAACTTGCATATAATTCTGAAATTCGGGTGTTTGCACGCGACCTACAGCCTATCTGTGCAGTATATGAGCTCGAAACATGACTCGCGCTAAGTGATGGGTCTCGACATTTAGGTTCATTCATTAGTACATAACATAGCATGCCGAAAAACCTAGTCAGGGGATGGTTGTTGATCTGTCAAGCTCCATCCTGGGCAAGTTCTTAGTAGTTCACACTGTCGTTGCCAGGCGCTTCCAAGTACGCCTAGACGCCAGAGCTCCTAGCGGCGAAATTTGGAACTATTTGTTGAAAAGGATGTCCTGTAATTTTGAAGACCTTACCCCTTCCACACCATTTTGGGATTTGATTCTTGCTACAAATCTATGAAAAGGGGCGACAGACACAATTAGCTTAAGTGTATTTAAAGCATCAGTTGCAACAAACCACATAAAAATAGTAATGATGTTCGCGCATCAGATTACCTGTGCTGCATTTTATTTCGTAATATGTATTGCTCCAACTGAGAAATTCGCATATACGAGCAAGATTTACATCTATTTTAGCTGAAATTGAACACGAATTACTGCTTGAGCTAACTGAATAAAACGCATTATGACGTTCGACAAGTAGCTTAATAGTGTTGATACATGTGCCAAATCAAATCATTAGTACTCTCGTGCTCAACCTGCAGCAGATATATGCTGAATAAAGACTGAAGACACCATTCGCACGAAATGATCAAATTCGTTTATTTGTTCTTGAAAAGTCATGAATTACGAAAGAATAGCAACTTAACTGTGCTGAATATGGGCTCTAAACTTGACATACTTCAACCGAAGCAAGAAGTGTTTTGACGCTTGACATACAGCCGACCAGAGCATACAGCATGTTCGGGATGAAGAAAAGCCCAGTCAGGAAACGTTATGGATATGACACGCTGCCGCCTGGACAATTTCTCAGTAGTTCCCACTTTTGTCACCAGGCGCCTCCACATATGCAAAGACGCCAGAGATCCTAGCGGCGAAAGTACTGAAGTATTAAGGTACGGATTTCAACACTTTCACTTTATCAGGCTAACAGGCTTTTTCACTGAATGGCTGTATGTCAAGCGCTTCGAGGTGGATTAAATCTTTGTTTAACATATTCACCACAGTTGAGGCACAAGTATATCGTAATTATATGAATATCATTACTTGTCAAAAGTCTTGATTCTAAAAAAATTATGAAGTTTCGTTGCAGATAGATTGCCATTAAACAGATTTCAACACTTTTAACGCGTAACGTTTCGAAACATCTTTCAGCACACAACTGCTTTAGTTGGTGGAAGTTACGTTTATACATTTTTTCAGTACACCTTGTTTTCATGTCGAGCGCATATATGTTTAGAGTCATTTACCATTACAATAAAGCTTCATTCCTGGCGGCGAAGGTGGCAACCACTAAGAACTTGCCCTTGATGCAGTGTACCAGATCCGTAACGTTCTCTTGTCTGGGCTATTGTTCATGCCTAACTGTCCTTAGAAAGCTATATACTAATAAATGAACCTAAATGTCGGTCCCTTATACACGTATTTCGTTACTTAACGCGAGACGTTTATCGAGCTCATATACTGAACAAGTAGGTTGCACTTCGAGCTTTAATAAGCGAAAATTTTCAGTTGGCCGAACTCATGTACGGAGGCTGTTTTGGTTACCGATGAGTTGCATGTCAAGCTCTAAGACAATTATTTCATCTCTATTCGCGGGTCATGTTTGCAGTCCATATTCAATACAGATAGACAGTAAGCTAAGATTAAACATACAAATTTCATGATTTGGTGCAAGTTATGTTTAAACACGTATTCTGAACAGCTAATTTTTATGTCGAAAGGCAATAAACGAATTTCAACACTTGCAGTGATTCATGTTAACACGCTTTATCACAGAATGGCTGTATGTCAATCGCTGAACAGGTACACTTTGAAGTGGATTAAATCATTTTTGTTGCCCATATTCGGCACAGTTAAGGTGCAAGTAGTTCGTAATTATATGAAATTCATCACTTGTCAAAAGACTTGATCCTGACAATTTTCAATGCAATTTTGTTATAGAATGATTGCCACTTACCAGATTTCAAAACATTTAGCGCGAAACGTTTCGAGACAATTTTCAGCTCAGAATTGCTTCAGTTGGTGGAAGACACGTTTTAATACTTATTCAGTACACTTTGGCGGCATGTCGAGCGCATATATGTTTTGAGTCAATTATCAACACAATAGATACATGTCGAGCTTCAGAAAGTTACTTATTAATTCCGCTCAAGTCATAATTCTCGATCATTTTCTGCAATATACTGTATTTCGATTGCCAATACACGAATTTCTTCAGCTGGCGCAATTCACGTTACGAAATCAAAGTTAGAACAGATTATCTGTTTTATAATGCGTTGTCGCAAGTCTAATTTAGAAAACATATTCCTAACTGATAATCTCAATTTCACCGTCTGTAACTTGTCTTAGTTTTGTAGCAAGAAACATATATACAAATGGCGAGGAGGCGGTCATTTTTGAAAAATTACGGAACAGAGTTTATTATAAATAGTTCCACATTTTGCCGCTAGGATCTCTGGCGTCTTTGCAGATGGGAGTGGGAATCACTAAGAAATTGCCCAGGATGCAATGTACCTAATCCATAATTGTCTCTTCTCTTGGGCTTTTGTTCTTGCCTTACTGGCCATAGAGCTATATATTTGTGGAATACCGTAGGGTTGCTTGATGTACAACTACTCCGGTGACAACAGTATTTATTAACACGATTCGGTTTACACTGTCCAAACAGCAGAGAGAACGAATTGAAGCTGGTACAGGAGCTACTCTGATTTTACAGGCAATTGCGGTCTCCGTTTATTTGGTCCGCTGGGTTGGTGTATCGTCTGAGTTTGATCAAAATAAACTGACCTGTGATTGGTCGATATAAACTGATTTGTGATTTACCGGACTGGCCTGTGGCTTGAGGCACTGAAATGGGCCGTTCTTATATTTGTACGATGCTTGGGTAAGGTCCTGAAAAGGGCCGTTTGTGGACATTTGGGATGTTCCCACATCACCCCTGTGATTGGTAGAAATAAACTGATTGTGATTGGCCGGACTGGCCTGTGGCTTGAGACACTGAAATGGGCCGTTCTTATATTTGTAGGGTGCTTCGGGTAAGATCCTGAAAAGGGCCGTTTGTTGACTTGTGGGATGTTTCCTCATCACACCCTGTGATTCTTCGAAATAAACTGACTTGTGATTGGCCGGCATTTCCTGTGGCTTGAGGCACTGATATGGGCCGTGCTTATATTTGTAGTGTGCTTGCGTACGGTCCTGAAAAGGGCCGTTTGTAGACTTGTGGGTTGTCCCAACATACTCATGAATGAACATAAATGTCGGTCCCGTATACACGTTTTTCATTACTTAGCACGAGACGTGTATCGAACTCATATACTGAACTAATAGGCTGTATTTCGAGAGTTAGTACACGAACATCTTCAGTTGCCCGAACATATGTACGGAGACTTTTTTTATTACCGATGAGTTGCATTTCAAGCTGTAAGGCAATTAGTTCATCAGAATTCTCGAGTCGTGTTTCCAGTCCATAGACAGTAAGCCAAGACTGAACACACAATTTCTTTATTTGTTGCAAATTATGATTAAACCCATATTCAGAACAGATAAGATGTAAGTCTCAATGTCAATACACGGACTTCAGCAATTGCACTTTGTCAGGCTGACAGCCTTTTTCACTCAATGGCTGTATGTCAAGCGTTTTCAGGTAGATTAAAACTTTTTTTACCATATTCACCACAGTTGAGGCTCAAGTAGTTCGTAATTATACGAATTTCATTACTTGTCAAAGGCCTTGATCCTGCCAAATTTATTAAGTTTCTTTGCAGATGTACGGAGACTATTATGATTACCGATGAGTTGAATTTCAAGCTGTAAGGCAGTTAGTTCATCACTATTCTCGAGTCGCGATTCCAGTCCATTGACAGTAAGCCAAGCCTGAACATACATTTTTTTTTTGGTGCAAGTTATGTTTAAACCCGTATTCAGAACAGATAAGATGTATGTCGAATACGAATACACGGATTTCAACACTTGCACTTTGTCAGGTTAACAGACTTTTCTCTGAATGGCTGTATCTCAATAGCTTTGAGGTGGATAAAATCTTTTTTACCATATTCACTACAGTTGTGGTGCAAGTAGTTCGTAATTATATGAATTTCATAACTTGTCAGAAGTCTTGATCCTGACAAATTTATGAGGTTTCGATTGGGGATATATTGCCATTAAACAGATTTCAACACTTTTAACGTGTAAAGGTTCGAAACCACTTTCAGCACAGAATTGCTTTAGATGGTGCCAGTTAAGTTTTCGTCACTTACTCTGTACCCCTTGGCTGCATTTCGAGCGCATATATGTTTGGAGTCATTTATCAATAAATAAAGCTTAATGTCGAGCTTTAAAAAGGCTTTTATTAAGTTCACTCAAGTCAATTCTCGATCATTTTTTGCAAATGTTTCTGAAGTTCGAGGGCCATCCCACGAATTTCTTCATTTGGCGCAATACATATTACGAAACCAAACGTGGTTTAGATAAACTTTAGGGCGAACGTCAATAATCTTTTAAAGCAAGTCATGTTTTGAACAATCATTAATAACATAATTTCAATGTCATCGTCAATCTCGAGTCGTAGATTTATGGCAAGAAACATATACATAAATGTGGAGGATGCGGTAGTTTCTGCTAAATTACGTGTCAAACTTTCGACAAACAGTTCCACCTTTTGCCGTTTGGGTCTCTGGAGTCGTTGAAGACATAGAGGCTCCTGGCGACGTAAGTGGGAACCACTAAGAACTTGCCCTTGAAGCAGTGTACCAGATCCGTAACGTTCTCCTGTCTGGGCTATTGTTCATGTCTAACGGGCCTTAGTAAACAATATACTAATAAATCAACCTAAATGTTGGTCCCTTATACACGTATATCATTACTTAGCGCGAGACATTTAAAGGGCTCATATACTGAACAAGTAGGTTGTACTTCGAGGGTTAATAAGTGAACAACTACAGTTCGCCGAGTCACGGAGCCTGTTTTGGTTACCGATGAGTTGCATGTCAAACTCTAATACAATTGTTTCATCTATATTCGCGGGTCATGTTTCCAGTCCATATTCAATACAGATGGATAGTAAGTCAAGAGTAAACACACAAATTTCAAGATTTGGCGCAAGTTATGTTTAAACCCGTATTCTGAACAGCTAAGTTATATGTCGAAAGGCAATACACGAATTTCAACACTTGTAGGGAGTCATGTTAA
>Ga0268261_10000396_pt1 | contig 27128 bp, 22 predicted proteins | sample TergutNc150P1_FD_190353 | JGI IMG/M metagenome (GOLD analysis project Ga0268261, IMG submission 190353) | Nasutitermes corniger P1 segment gut microbial community from laboratory colony in Florida, USA - Nc150 P1 (SPAdes) (version 2) | ecosystem: Host-associated > Arthropoda: Insects >... | reverse complement strand
CCGTCTGCTTCGTTCTCGCACCCGCTCATGGAGTCTTCCTCCAATTCACTCATGCTCCGCCTGGCATCCAAACTTAACCGCGCACGAATATTCCGATCCTTCCGGCCCGTTTAAGCCCGTCTGCGGCGTTCTTGAGCGCTTTAAGGGGGCTAGCCGAGTGGGCTAGCCCCCTTCTGCCTGTCCAGCTAGTTAAGGCCGGGAGCCAGGAGTTCCAAGACGCGGTTTAAATCTTCCGCATCCTTGAAATCAACAGCGATTTGCCCACGCCCACCAACTGACTTCACCCGAACATTTGTATTAAAATGCTCTGTGAGTTTCATGGATATTTCCCGGGCTCCGGCAATGCTAAGCCTTGGTGCCCGGTTAGCGCCTTTGGCCGGGTCAGCCATGGCATGGTAGTGTGCCACTATCTCTTCTACCGCACGCACCGATAAACCATCGGCCACGATCTTTTGAGCCAATTGTTCCATCTCTTCTGGGGTGTTAAGACCCAACAATGCCCGGGCGTGCCCGGCGGAGATGTCCCCTTTAGCTACCCGGCGTTGCACCAAAGGTGGCAACTTCAGTAGGCGCAAAGTGTTGGTGATCTGGGGTCGGCTGCGGGCGATCCGGGTAGCCAACTCCTCTTGGCTACATTCAAAATCATCCAATAATTGGCGGTAGGCTGTTGCCTCTTCCAACGGATTCAAGTTGGCGCGGTGGAGGTTCTCAAGCAACGCATCGCGCAACATCGCAGTGTCGTCGGTATCGCGGATGATCGCTGGGATTTCAGTTAGGCCCGCTTGAGTAGATGCTCGCCAGCGGCGTTCACCCATAATCAGTTCAAAATCATCACCAACTTGGCGCACCACAATTGGTTGTAACACACCGATCTGCTTGATCGAGTCAACCAGTTCAGCTAGTTCAGCTTCCGCAAAATACGTACGAGGCTGTTTTGAGTTTGGTTTGATCTTGTCAATCGGCAGTTCCGCGAACCGAGCACCTAGAACCGGCGCCAGTTCGATTTCTGTGGTTGTTGCCGGTTGGGTAACTTCAGCTTCTTGATCGGTCACCACATGCAGCTCAGGTTTACCTCCAGCTTTGGGCAACGGTTGCGACTCTTTGGTTGGCCGCACGCCTAGCCCAATCCGACCTCCACTGGCAGCGGCATCCCAATCGCTCTTGGTGGCTTCAGCTTTATTGGGGCTGAAAAATACATCTACTGGACGGCCATTGTCTGGGGTGGCAGTTAGTTCTTTAACAGCGGCGGCTGCTTTGGCGGCAGCATCGTTGTTGTTAATTGAAGTGCTGATCGGGGCATTTGCGATTGCAGAATCATTGGGCATTAGCGCGGCTAACCCTCGCCCTAAGCCGGTTGAACGAGTTGCCATTATGCTGCCTCCCCTAATTCAGAAATCGGTTCTGTAATGGGGTGCTTAACCGAAACCCCACGGTTTGCTAATTCCCGTGCTGCTTCTAGGTAGGCTAGTGCGCCGGTCGATGATGGATCATAGGTCATAACCGTTTGCCCAAAACTCGGAGCTTCCGAAACTCTAACCGATCTGGGTATCCTGGTTTTCATAATTTGATCCGGGAAGTATTTAGTCACTTCTTCTACTACCTGCTGGGACAGGTTGGTGCGTGAATCATACATAGTCATCAGCACTGCAGAAAGATGTAGTTCGGGGTTGAGGTGTTGGCGGAACATTTCCACCGCTTCCATTAAGTATCCTAAACCTTCTAAAGCGTAATACTCACATTGGATGGGTACCAGCACTTCTTGAGCTACCGCAAACGCATTGATGGGCAATACGCCAAGGCTCGGTTGGCAATCAATGAATACGTAATCAATTTTAGGTTCATGGTTTACTTCCCGGTGCGCGAAGTAAGCTTCTAAGGCGCGGCGCAACCGTGTTTCACGTGAAACCATTGAGAATAATTCAATTTCGGCGCCGGCCAGATCGATGGTGGCTGGCACGCCAATCAGACCCTGGACTGTGGATGAAGGTTGAATAACCTCTGCCATCGGCACCCCATCAACCAGCACCTCATAAATACCGGGAGTACCAGATTTGTGTTCAAAACCGAGTGCGGTCGATGCATTGCCTTGCGGGTCAGCGTCCAAAACTAGTACATTCAAACCGCCGAGAGCCAAACCAGCGGCAAGGTTTACGGCCGATGTAGTTTTGCCCACACCACCTTTTTGGTTAGCTACCGCAATTATTCTGGTGTTGTCAGGTTTAGGGAACTTGCGCCCCTTCAAATCAATCCGACGCCGGGCGTCAATGGAAAGTTGGGCAGCCAAAGGAGTGTCATCATTACCCTCCGGAATGGCTTCCATTAAAGCCTTCCGGGCTTGTTCATCTAGTGCGAGATTGTCTTCAATCATGCTTTTTGTCTCCCTAGTTAATGTGGAAAACTGCGTGTTTGCAATGGGATCAGCCTACCCGTGACCCTAGTCACACCATCGGAAACGGCGCCGCAGGGCATGATTTAATCTTATAACCGGCGTATAAGGTGCAAATGTTTCACGTGAAACTTAAAACCATTTAGGCCGGGACGTAATCGAATCTGGACAAACGGTTGAACGACAAACCGTACCCAAACATTGAATATACACTCAACGATACTTGGTTCGCTTGGCCAGCAATTTTGCGATTTTATTAGAATTCGCAGGCCCTCGGAGCCGTCGTTTTAGTACATCCAAAAGGATAGTCCAGAAACTAATTACCGTGTTAATGAACCTCCAATTACGCGAAAAAAATGATCTTTACGCAGCTCAGACCGTTTTTGCTACTTCAATCAGCGAGATTTCATTTAGTAGCAAACAGATCATTTGTTTCACGTGAAACAAGGAATCTTACCTATCCCACAATTTTCAATTAAGTAAATTCAAGTGGCAGGTAAGAACTAGAGTAAGCCACCTTGGTTGCATAACGGCTTAGATCATCATTGTGATGCAAGGGTGTGACAGAGCAGGGTGATTGGTTACACAGCCTTTGGAGTGGAAAACGGTTTCGAAAAGTGACAGTATTGAGTTATTGAAAACGTTATCGAAAACTTTTCTAAAAGGTTTTCTTTAACTAAAACAAGTAAAACGTACTAAGACTAAAGGGATACAAAATGATTATCATCGCCTCTGTCGCAGGTTTTATCGGAATACTCGGACTGTTCGCAGCCGTAAATCTTGAGGAACAAGCGTTACTGCCCGTTACCCAAAAAGTTGATGTAGCCCCAACCGATGCTTAACACGGTGTAGCTTTATGCCCACCTGAAACCACCAGTTACGTAAAAATAGTCAGAACCACCTGGACAATGAAGTCCAGAAACAAAAGGATTTACCCCAATGATCAGCAAAATAATGGATTTTATGAACTTTTACCGGCTCTGGTTAGCTGCTGGTTCCGGCAATCTCGCGGTTTAAATAACCATAATAATGGATATCCACTTAGCTGCATTAGTCTTGTCATTCACATTAATCCAAAAACTGGATACCAGCAGTTTTACGTTCGGCGTAAAATACGCTGACCGGCGGAATAAAGATTTTCGTCCGCTTATATGACTATCCACTTCCATAATAAATCAGGACAGCCCGTGAATTGGCTGCCGCCCTTTCAGCAAGTGCGCCCTTAGTTTTTACACTAAGGGCGCACTTGTTTCACGTGAAACGGTGTTACAAAAATTATTCATACCAAATACCGTTTTTGTACACTACTGTTGTCATCCGTTTTGTTTCTGACAGAATTATTGGCAAAGACTCGGACCAAACTTTACCATCTGACTTTCTTACAAACGAACCTGAATACCCACCAAGTTTATTTAGAATAGGCGGGTTTTCCAGCAACTGAACGAAATACTTGTCTGCATCTTCGAATCCATACTTAGCCGGACAATATTTGCTTGCTTTAGTTCCGAGTTTTACTAATACCGCTGATACTGCATCGGCATATGTGTTAACATTCATCTTTATATTTTACTAGGAAACCTATAAATATAGGGTCTAGTTTAGCACTTATTATGCCCCTCACCTGGTTGGCCATTAACCAGTAATATCCAAGATTGCATTGGGTTAAGAAATAGGAATGTTTCACGTGAAACATTCCATATTTTTGTTTCACGTGAAACTAGCGGCGGGGCACTTTCACGATGTTGGTGGGGGTTATTCCGGGAATGGTCGGCAAGTTGTTCCAGGTTTCAATGCGGTTTAGTTGCCATTCCCGGGCCAATTTCTTGGCATCTTTGCCCTCGCGTATTGCGGCGATTTCTTCTGGTAAATCATCGCCTTTTAAAGCGTACAAGGAGCCACCATCGGGCAAAATGGGCGCGGACCAGGCCATTAGTTTATCTAATGAAGCTACTGCGCGTGCCGTTATGGCTACTACTGGCGGCAAATCTAACCGCTCGCCAGCTCTACCCCTAACCACAGTAACATTTTTCAACCCTAGTAGTTCAGCTACCTCGGTCAACCAATTTACCCGGCGCTGCAAAGACTCCAAGAGCACTACTTGTTGTGATGGACGCATTATTGCGATCACAATACCTGGCAAACCAGCCCCAGAACCTAAGTCCAGGATCACGCCTTTATGCGGTAAAACTTCGCATACTGCAGCACAATTTGCTAGGTGCCGGTCCCATATCCGATCAGCTTCTCGCGGCCCAATCAGCCCACGGGTGATGCCTTGGTCAACCAGTAAAGCGCCGAATTGCTGAATCTTGGGGAAGTGCTCCCCAAAATATGTAATTAGCTCCTTAGGCGGCTGCGGTAGCATTAATAGTTACGTAGCGGTATGGGTCTTCACCATGGGATTCGGATTGTAAACCGGCAGCGGCTACTACGTCGTGAACCACTTTGCGTTCAAAGGCATTCATCGGCTCTAAGTCTTCTGGGCGGCCTTTTTCAGTGACCCGGGCGATGGCAGATTTTGCAAGGTCGGTCAAATCTTCAACTTGTTTGGCGCGGTAACCAGCGATGTCTAACATCAAGCGCGAGCGTAAACCAGTTTTAGTCTGGACAGCCAAACGAGTCAAATCTTGTAAGGCATCGAGCACTAACGCATCATCACCAATCAGCGCTGACAGTTCACCAACGTTGCCAATAATATCAACGGCAGCGCGGCCATTACGAACGTCCAGTTCGATGTCGCCATCAAGGTCCACAATATCTAGAAATTCTTCTAAATAATCAGCGGCGATCTCGCCTTCTTCTTCAAGCACGGTATTATCTACGTCAGACATGATATTTAACCTTTCCGGTTCCGGTTTTTACGTTGAGGTTGTTGCCGTTGGCCACGAGGTTCTTCAACAACGCCAACCACAGTGGCAGGTTCAAGGGTGATGCCTTTAGCAGCAGCACGGTTGGCTCGCTTCAATTTCAAAGCTTCTTCAGCTTCTGAGCCTGGGGTGGGCATCCGCTTAATGGTGTAATACTGCTGACCCATTGACCACAAGTTGGTTACGGTCCAGTAGATCAAAACACCAACTGGGAAGTTAACGCCCGAAATGGCGAAGATCAAGGGCATTACATACAGCATCATTTTTTGCATTTGGGCCGCTTGGCCTTGCATTGCGGAAGCTGGCATGTTCTTCATCGTGAGCTGACGCTGAGTAAAGAACGTTGAAGCAGTCATCAATAGAATCAAAATGACTACAACTACGCGGGCGGCCGTTGAAGTAGTAGTGGTGAAAACATCAGACAAGTGAGCACCAAAGAAAGATGAGGCGTACATGTCATTAGCCACTGCATGGGTAATGGGCCCGATACCTTCACGTTCGCCTCTAGCGATGGGGCCAATGGCATTTAATACCCGGAATAGCGCGAAAAAGATGGGGGATTGCAACAGTAACGGCATACACGATGAGAACGGATTTGTACCATGCTGCTTGTAGACCTCCATGGTCTCGCGGCTCATAGCTTCGCGTGACGCTGGGTCCTTTTTGTCTTTGTATTTTGCTTGGATAGCTTGCAGCTCTGGCTGAACCAACTGCATACCGCGCTGAGCTTTAATTTGTTTAACAAACAACGGGATCATCAAGGCACGCACCACGATGGTTAGCATCACGATGGCTAAAATCCACGCTAAGCCCGGGCCATCAGCCATGCCCAACATCGTGAATAGGCGGTGTGCGCCGAATGTAATCCAGGCAACTACCCATTCAATTGGGGCTAAAATTGTTCCCACTGCAGCTACTCCATTTTTCCTGTTATTTGGCAGCTAAACCAGCCCACCATCGTACATTTGTACATTGATGAATTTTATTTGGCCGCTGGTACGTCGTCAACTCCGCCTGGAGTAAACGGATTGCACCGTAATAACCGCCACGCGGCGAGCCTACCGCCTTTGAAAATTCCAAACCGTTCAATGGCGGTTATCGCATAAGCTGAACAAGTTGGGTGATACCGGCACCGCCGCCCAAAAAAAGGCGACAAAAAGTGTTGATAGCCTCGAATCAACAAAACCACTGGGTTTTTTGAACTCATTTATTACGCGTCCGTTTCAAAACCTTTTCCCAAACCCTGGCAATGTCCCGTTCTAATTCTGCTACCGTTGCCGACGCAGCAGTAGGTTGCAGGCGCCACATTACCCATATGGCTTGCTGGTGGCCCACCTGATCTACTATTAACCCCTTGGTGAGCTCCCGGAAACGCCGTTTAGCCTGGTTTCTGACCACAGCGCCGCCTAGACGTTTGCCGGTAATGTAACCAAACCGAATACATTGACCATCGGTAATCCAGGCGTGCGCGATTACACTCGGCGTGCGCACTACCATGCCATTACGGATGGTTTGCTTAATTTGGTTGGACTGAGAAAGCCTTTGATTTCTAGGCAGCACCGGGGCCAGGCCAGCTTTACCAGCTAGGCTTTATACTGCTAACTCGGCGCGGCCTTTGCGGCGGCGGGCATTCAAAATCGCGCGGCCAGCGCGGGTGCGCATCCGGAGGCGGAAACCGTGGGTTTTAGCCCGGCGGCGATTGTTCGGTTGGAAAGTCCGCTTGCTCATCGTTATAATCCTTAAGTTACATGGGTGTTTGTAGTCTTGTTACAGTAAAAACGGGTTCCACAGTAAAACAAGTTAATTCAACTGCCTAACGTTACGTTGCCAACGCTGGCCCCGTCAAATCAGAGCCTGGTCCATGTACCATTAATTGGCTGTCCTTGCGTGGCAGTTAGGCTCCCCGGCTAAGGTTTGGGTCCCGTTGTCAATCCTTGCGCGCAAGGTACGTCATCGGGCTTAGTACCACCTTCTAATCATGGCAGAATTGCCCGGTTGAAATTGCCGAACCCAGGAGAGTAAATGTTTAATCCGCCGCCGGGGCCAGATTTAGATGTTGCTGAAATTTGGGAAAAAGCTGTAACTTCGCTTCGCGAACATTATGGGCTGAGCACCCGTGGCATTATGACCATAAAAAAAGCAAAGCCCCTTACTTTTTTTGGTAAAACTTTATTTATTGCAGTACCGACCGAAGCCACTCGCACTTATTTTGAGAATAACATCAAAGAAGATTTGGCGGCTGCCCTGACTCAAGTTTGCGGGTTTGATGTTGATTTCGGCGTGCAAATAGACCCTTCGTTAGATGACGCGGTTACTGGGCCAGCAGAATCAGCCGAAGCCGAAATTGAAGAAGACGATATTCCGCGCAACCCCACCTCTAGTTCGGTGCTTTTAGTTAAGCCAGTAGAACCTCCTGTTTTGAACCCTAACTCTACTTTTAACTCCTTTGTAATTGGTAACTCTAACCGTATGGCCCATGCTGCTGCTTTCGCCGTTGCTGAAGGCCCTGCGCGCTCTTATAACCCCTTATTTATTTATGGCGGTTCCGGCTTAGGTAAAACCCACTTGCTGCACGCCATCGGGCACTATGCTTACAATCTTTTTCCCAATATGCGCGTGCGGTACCTGAACGCGGAAAGTTTTTTCACCGACTACATCAATTCCGTTGCTACTGGTGAAGGCATGCCCGCTTTTAGGCGTCGTTACCGGGATATTGATATTTTGCTGATTGATGATATTCAGTTTTTACAAGGTAAAGAAAAAGGCTTAGAAGAGTTTTTCTACACCTTTGAAGCATTGCACGGATCTCGCCGGCAAATCGTATTAACCTCAGATTTGCCTCCCAAAGATTTAACCGGCTTTGAAGAGCGTTATCGCTCCCGCTTTAATTGGGGCTTGATCGCAAACGTACAACGTGCCGAATTAGAAACTCGAATTGCCATATTACGCCGCAAAGCTGATGACCAAAAACCAGCACTTGACATTAATAATGAAATACTAGAATTTATCGCTTCAAAAATAACCACTAATATCCGAGAATTAGAGGGCGCGCTTACCCGAGTGGCTGCCTACGCTAGTCTCAGCAATAGGCCAGTTACCATTGAACTAGCCGATGAAGTATTAAAAGACATCATTTCAGATGAAGGTCCTGTTGTTGTCTCTGCGGCCGACATCATGGAGATAACTGCAAATTATTTTGGCCTTACTGTAGATGACCTGAAAGGTAAAAGCCGGGTTGGAGCTTTAGTTGAAGCTCGCCAAATCGCCATGTACCTGTGCCGGGAAATGACTGAGTTGAGTTACCCTGATATTGGACGCTTGTTTAATAAAGACCACACTACGCCTTTAACTTCACACCGTAAAGTAGCATCGAGATACTCAGATTCCTCAAAGCCAGCCACCTACACGCAGGTTGAAGAATTAATGGCGCGAATCCGCCAAAAACAGGTAAACGCGTAGCTAGGTGATGGCACCTGTGAGTAACTTGTTAATTTTCTGTGCATAACTGTGGGTGGCTGTTCATAACTCACGCACCGTTGTGGGTTGCGTCATAGTTGTAGCTCACATGCCAACAGTTCAGTTTTTTCTGAAATCGGTTTTTTACTGCAGTTATGCCAGTTACGCACCAAATCACAACCGCAACAACAACTAATATTTTTCTTACAAATAACCAACCAGCGACACCTGCCGCTGTGACCCACGCTACACGCTTGACCCGCACTAAGCTAGCGGTCAGACTTGCACGCCAAGAGTTCTTCAGCCTGCTACGGTCAGCCCCACGCTGGTAGCGAACTGTAGAACTTCACCAAGCAAAAGTTACTAAAGGATGATAAACATGGAATTTACGGTAGATAAGAATACCTTTGCTGATTGTGTGGCTTGGGCGGCAAAAGTGTTACCAAGTCGCCCTGATGCACCTATTTTGTCCGGCATAAAAATCGAAACATTTGAAGATAACACCATTCAAGTTAGCGCTTTTAATTATGAAGTCTCAGCACGTGAAATGATCACTGGGGAAGTCGAGGAAACTGGCGAAATCTTGGTGGCTGGGAAGTTACTAGCTGATATCACTCGCTCATTGCCAGGTGCTGTGGTCCACTGCAAAACGGATGGCGGGCGTTTGGAAATCAAATCGGGCAATGCGAAGTATTCTTTACAAGAAATGCCACTGAGTGATTATCCGAAATTACCGATAGTCCCCGAGTCTATTGGTAGCCTTCCAGCTGATGATTTTAAAAGCGGCATCCAAAAAGTGGCCTTTGCTGCCGACCATACCTTAGGGAATAACCAATCATTATCGGGGATAAAGCTAGAGTTCTTAGAAGATCAACTTAGGTTGATCGCTACTGACTCCCGCCGCTTAGCGACGTTCGGCCTACCTTGGGGCGGTGATCAACTTCAGTCTGAAGCTCCAGTAGTGATTAAAGCTAAAACTGTGCTAGATGTGGCCCGGAATTTAGCACCTGACAGCGATACAGTTGAGATTGGTTTGAAAACTGATAGCGAGTTAGACACGATTAGTTTTACTAGCGGCAGTCGGATTACTACTAGTCGGCTCATTGATGGAGGTTATCCACCAAACGTAATGAGCTTATTCGCTGACTCTTATCCCATTAAAGTGGCTGTAGGTAAAGAGGCACTAATAAATGCGCTCAAGCGAGTAGCACTAGTGTCGGCAAACCAAGCAGTGTTGAAATTTAGGGAAGGCGAAGTCGAATTGGAAGCTGGTCAAGGTGATGAAGCTCAAGCTGGAGAAGTTATCCCTTGTGAATTAACTGGCGAAGAACTTAACGTGATAGTACAACCGGCTTATCTACTTGATGGGTTGGGTGCAATTGATCAAAGTTTTTCTTCCTTACAATTTACAGCTGACCTAAACAGAATTGAATTGGGCGGCCAAAACAGCATTGAGAGCGAAAAATCGGGAGAATTTCGCTACATATTTGTTCCAATTCGACTCAGGTAAAAAAGACTATGAGTATGGGTAGTAACGCGCTAGAACGGGTGCGGCGGCAAGCTCAAAAAAATGGATACCATCGTCAAGTCCCTAATGAGCTTGGCCACCAATTAAGCAGCGGGCCTTTTGGAGCTACTGGCAAGGGTAAAAAGGCCAACCGGGAGCCGCAATTAGTTGGTGATGTGTTAAACAGTTTCTATGTGAGCCGTTCTGCTTATAAAAAATTGGTTTTGCCGCAGATTGTTGAGGCTTGGGACCAAATTGTTGGAGAGTTGGTTGCCCAACATACCACTCCAAAAGCCCTTAGCGATGAGGTACTTTTTGTTGCCGCTGATTCAACGGTTTGGGCTTCACAATTAACTGCATTAGCCCCAATTTTAGTAGCCAAAATAAATGATGCAACTAACACCAAAACGGTTAACCGAATTGAAGTAAAAGGCCCTAAAGCAAATGTACCAAATTATGGGCCAAGAACGGTCAAAGGGCGTTTAGGTTATAGAGATACGTTCGGTTAGGTGATAAACTCTGGCTAGTATTTAATAGTCATGGAGTGAACCTAAGTGAGCGAATTAGAGAAAAACACTTACGATGCCGGGAACATTACCGTTCTGGAAGGTCTAGAAGCGGTACGCAAGCGCCCCGGCATGTACATCGGGTCAACGGGACCGCGCGGTTTGCATCACCTGGTCTATGAGATTGTGGATAACTCTGTAGATGAGGCGCTGGCGGGCCACGCTTCGGAAATTACCGTAACTTTACTGGCCGATGGCGGGGTGCGGGTCAGCGACAACGGCCGCGGCATCCCGGTAGCGGAACACCCGACCGAGCATAAATCAACCCTTGAAGTGGTTATGACGGTTCTACACGCGGGTGGTAAATTCGGGGGCGGCGGTTATACCGTTTCCGGTGGTCTGCATGGCGTGGGCATGTCGGTAGTAAATGCTTTAAGTACCAAATTTATTTCGCAAGTAAAGCGTGATGGTCACCAATGGCAACAAACTTATGAAAATGGTGGCCACCCAGTTAGCGAAGTATTAAAAGTACGTGAATTAGAAATTGATGAAGTTACCGGCACTACCCAAACATTTTGGGCCGATGGCGGTATTTTTGAAACTACTGAATATGATTATGAAACTTTGCGGTTAAGGTTTCAACAAATGGCCTTTTTGAATAAAGGCCTTAAAATTACCTTGATTGATGAGCGCCCAGCTTATCAAGATACTGCTGATGAAATTGCAGGTGAGAACGATGGCGAAGAGGGGACCATCGCCAGTATCGTCACCTCCCGCTCGGTAACTTACCAATACGATAACGGCTTGCTCGATTATGTACAGCACCTCAATGCCAGTAAAAAAGTTGAAATTATCAATCCAGACATTATTGACATCGAAGCTGAAGATAAAGATGCCAACCTATCGGTAGAGTTAGCGATGCAATGGACGGCGGCGTACAGCGAATCAGTGCATACGTACGCCAATACCATCTCTACCACTGAGGGCGGCACCCATGAAGAAGGTTTCCGAGCCGCGTTGACCACCTTGATAAACGCATATGCCCGTGACAAGGGTCTACTCAAAGAAAAAGATGATAACTTAACTGGGGACGATATTCGTGAGGGTTTGACGGCGGTTTTGTCGGTTAAGTTGGGCGAACCGCAATTTGAAGGCCAAACTAAAACCAAACTTGGAAACACAGAAGTCAAAACTTTTGTGCAGCGCGTAGTTCGGGAAAAGTTAACTGACTGGTTTGATGCTCACCCCAATGAAGGGCGAGACATTATTCGCAAAGCCATTTCAGCCTCCCAAGCGCGGATTGCCGCTCGTAAAGCCCGCGAAGCCACTAGGCGTAAGGGTCTACTGAGCGGTGGCGGTATGCCGGGTAAATTGAAAGATTGCCAAACCCGTAATGCGGAAGAAGCCGAAATTTTTGTGGTTGAGGGTGACTCGGCTGGTGGTTCAGCTGTGCGCGGTCGCAACCCGCACAATCAAGCTATTTTGCCGTTGCGAGGCAAAATTTTGAATGTGGAACGCGCGCGGCTTGATAAAGCTTTAGGCAATACTGAGGTACAAGCCTTGATTACTGCTTTTGGGACTGGTATTGGCGAAGATTTTGACTTAAATAAATTGCGGTATCACAAAATTGTGCTGATGGCTGATGCGGATGTTGATGGGCAACATATCTCTACTTTGCTATTAACTTTGTTGTTTAGGTATATGCGTCCCATTATTGATGGCGGTTATGTTTACCTTTCAATGCCGCCGCTATATCGTCTTAAGTGGAGCAATTCTGCCCATGAATATGTTTACACTGATGCCCAACGCGATGAAGCCTTAACTAAAGGCTTAGCAGCAGGTAAACGCATACCCAAAAAGAACGGTATTCAGCGCTATAAGGGTCTAGGTGAAATGGACTATAGCGAATTATGGGATACCACCATGGACCCAGAACACCGCACGTTAAAGCAAGTCACCATTGACGATGCTGCGGCCGCAGATGAGGTTTTCTCAGTATTAATGGGAGAGGATGTCGAAGCTCGGCGCAGTTTTATCCAACGTAACGCTAAAGATGTCCGCTTCCTCGACATATAGGCCAGGTCTACGCCCCGTCATTCTGCGGCAAGGCGCGGTGCGCCGTAGATCGCAAAAGCTAGAGATGATAATTAGGTAAAAACAATGGTTGATGAAAACGAAGAAATCACAATAACTGAAGAAGATATTATCGTAACTGACGGTGATGGCGACGATGAAACAATTGTCGAAGCCGAAGTCATCGATGGTGACGGCAGCTACTTACATGGCCGGATTGACCAAACTGATTTAATCCGCGAGATGCAAGATAGCTACCTCGATTACGCAATGAGTGTAATTGTGGGCCGCGCGTTACCGGATGTGCGCGACGGGTTAAAACCAGTACACCGCCGGGTAATTTACGGCATGTATAACGGGGGCTTCCGCCCTGACCGCCAGTTTGTGAAAAGCGCCAAAGTAGTGGGTGAAGTTATGGCTAACTTCCACCCCCACGGCGACGCTTCCATTTACGACACGTTAGTACGGTTGGTGCAAGATTGGACTTTGCGTTACCCCTTAGCCTTAGGCCAAGGTAATTTCGGTTCCCCCGGTAATGACCCTGCGGCAGCCCAACGTTACACAGAAACAAAAATGGCGCCACTAGCGCTCGAATTAGTAAAAGACCTGGAAAAAGGCACGGTTGATTTCCAGCCCACCTATGACGGGTCCAATGATGAGCCAGAAGTATTACCTTCACGTTTTCCAAACCTATTGGCTAATGGTTCCAGCGGTATTGCTGTGGGTATGGCTACCAACATTCCGCCCCATAATTTACGCGAATTAGTAGCGGGCGTTAAGTGGTATTTAGAAAACCCTGATGTTAGTAATTCAGAATTATTGGAAGCACTGCTGACCTTTATCAAGGGCCCCGACTTCCCAACGGGCGCTAACATTTTGGGCCGCCGAGGTATTGAAGATGCCTATCGTACCGGGCGAGGTAGCATTATTATGCGCTCGGTTATCAATGTCGAAGAAATCGGCGGTCGTCTTTGTTTGGTAGTTACCGAATTGCCTTACCAGGTAAACCCAGATAACTTAGCTAAAAAAATTGCTGACTTAGTTAATGAGGGGCGGCTGCAAGGCATTGCGGATATTCGCGATGAAAGCTCGGGTCGTACCGGGCAACGCTTAGTTATTGTATTAAAGCGCGATGCTGTCGCCAAAGTCGTTCTAAATAACTTGTATAAGCACACGCAATTACAAGAAACCTTTGGCGCCAACATGCTCGCCATCGTAGATGGGGTGCCGCGGACTTTAAGTTTGGATGCTTTTATCCGCCACTGGGTAAGTCACCAAATTGAAGTAATTCAACGGCGTACCGCCTATTTGTTGGCCGAAGCAGAACGCCGCATTCACATTTTACGCGGTTACCTAAAAGCGCTAGACGCCCTGGATGAGGTAATTGCTTTAATCCGCCGCTCGCCCGATGCGGAAGAAGCTCGCAATGGTTTAATGGAATTGTTGGGTGTTGATACCGATCAAGCCGATGCGATTCTATCGTTGCAATTACGGCGTTTAGCAGCCTTGGAGCGGCAAAAGATTCAAGAAGAACATGAAGCCATCGAACTGGAAATCAAAGATTTAAACCATATTTTGGCTACGCCATCGCGCCAACGGGAAATCATCGGCCAAGAACTTGATGAAATCAATGATCGCTTTGGTGATGAACGCCGTACTACAATTTTGCCATTTAATGGCGATGTGGCAGATGAAGATCTAATTCCAGTTGAAGAAGTAACCGTAACCATCACTAGGGGTGGTTTTGCTAAACGCACCCGCACAGATGCTTACCGGGCGCAACGCCGGGGCGGTAAAGGGGTTAAAGGCGCACAACTGCGTGAAGACGACATCGTAGAACATTTCTTTACCACCACTACGCACCATTGGTTATTGTTCTTTACTAATTTGGGCCGCGTTTACCGGGCTAAAGCTTATGATTTACCCGAAGGTGGGCGTGATGCTAAAGGCCAACATGTGGCAAACATGTTGCAATTTTTACCTGATGAGCGCATTACCCAAGTATTGGACCTTAAAGATTATGAGCAAGCGCAATATTTGGTATTAGCTACTAAACGTGGCCTAGTAAAGAAGTCGCCATTAAGTGACTACAATTCGGCGCGGCAGACCGGCCTGATCGCAATTAACCTGCGGGATAATGAAGCTGGGGAAGCTGACGAGTTAATTGGCGCTATGTTAGTTAATAACGATGATGAACTCATTTTGGTTTCCAAAAAAGGCCAAAGTATTCGCATTTCGGCAGACGATACCAGCATGCGCCCCATGGCGCGCGCAACATCGGGCGTAGTAGGTATGAAATTCCGCGAAGATGATGAACTGCTAACCGCAGACGTGATCCGTCCCGAAAGCTACTTGTTCACCGTAACTGAGGGCGGTATCGCCAAACGCACGGCGCTGACCACCGATAACTGGCGCCAAACTGGTCGCGGCGGCCTGGGCGTAAAAGTTGCAGTGTTGCCGGAAGATAACGGTGACCTGGTGGGCGCTTTGGTGGTGGATAACCAAGATGAAGTGATGGTAATTATGGAGCAAGGCAAAATTGTGCGCTCCGCCGTCACTGAAGTGCGCCCTACCGGCCGCGCCACCCAAGGTGTGATGTTTGCCAAACCTAGCCCTGGCGATCGCATTATTGCAGTGGCTCGTAACGTGGAGCGCAAAGAAACCGAAGATGGGGCAACCGAAGGCGACGCCAGCGTAGGTGATATTGAAACAGTGGTGGACGATACAAATATTGTGCCGAGCGCCAGCGACATCTTGGCCGCATCTAGTGGCATTATTGAGTTAACTGACGCCCCAGCAGAGACGGACTTGGAAGCTAACCCAGACGTGGAAGGTAATGATGAGTAACGAAAATTTCAACGAGGTACCCGTATTTGAGGTGCCCGACGATGGTGAGCGCGAGCGCGCCATGGAACAGGCCCGTTCCGTGTTGGCGGCTTCACATAAGGCAACGCTGAATGACCAACGCCCCCATGTGGTATATGAGGTACCCGCCACGCCGCCGCCCGTGGTTGCGCCGGAAGTTCCACCCATCAACTACTTGCCCCCACAGTATGCGGTACCTGCCCCCGTAGTGCGCCCCATTCATAAAGGTCCGCGCCGAGTGCGTTTAACGGTATCGCGCCTGGACCCGTGGTCGGTAATGAAGTTGGCGTTCTTGCTCTCAGTTGCTTTGGGCATCATGATGGTGGTGGCCATCGCGCTGTTCTGGCTGGTAATCGATCGCCTGCAAGTGTTCGCGACCCTACAAGATTTCATCAATGAGGCAGTAGGCGCGGGTGCTACTGTTAACATCACGCAGTACTTTGAGTTTGGTCGCATTATTTCGCTGGCTACCCTGGTTGCGGTGATTAACGTGGTGATCCTAACCATCTTGGCGGCCATCATGGCGATTCTGTACAATATCACCTCTACCCTGGTGGGCGGCCTACGCGTCACCCTCACCGACGACTAACAAGTAATTTTAGGCCCCGCTCCACTAACCGGATGCGGGGCCTATTACGTTTGATTAGCTTAATTTTGAGAATTTAACCGCTCAGTTGCTTTGTCCGCTACATAGTTGTCATTATCAGAAGCGAGGCGTTGCAATACCGATTGAGGAGTTTTTTCATGTAATGAGACATACCACCGTACTTCAAGATTTTGGTCATTGGCAAGGTGTTCAAGAAGTTCTACTGGCGCTTCTGGATTTTGGGCAACCCCCGCACGTGGGGATGAATGGGGGTCATGAGCCAAGGTAGTGAGGATTTCGGATGGTGTGTTTTTGTTATAACCGATGCACCAACCAATAAAAGGATTATCCGATTTCGCTGCACTATCCAATAAATGTAAATCTGTGCAATTATCGAGATAAACTTTCAAGGCATCTTCTATGTTTGGGTATTTAAGCTCGTAGGAGTCTTTTCCGACCAAGGTTTCATCTTCGTCTTGTTCCGAATCATCAAGTTGAGCCAGATTTAGGAGCCAAGTATCTTTGAGATTTGAATTATTGAAACCATCAAGTGTTTTTGCTAGACCAATATTTAAGTCGCGTTCTAAATCGTCAAAAATAATGGAACGGCTGGCTTTATCAAAGAAGTCCGGAGTTAATTGCAACAACAGATTTAAAACCCGTTCCCGTTCAAAGTCGTCAGCAAAAAACCCATACCGCATGATGCCTGGCACGGCGTACTGCATAACTTCCCAAGGTACGTTGTGCTGCCAGGGAGCTTGGGTAATAGGCAACCCGCTTTGCGCCGTTTCTAGCATATCAATTAAGGCACTAGTAAAAGAAACTAATTTCTTTGGCGAAGGAGCCATTTGCGGATATGTTACAGCCAGGCAGAGCAAATTGATAGCATCGGGGCTAATTCCGCCGCCGCCAGTTTGAGTCAAATGCGATACCACGTCAGTGCGAGGAAAATATTTCAAAACCGAGGCCAGGATAATATCTTCTACGGTATCAGCGCCTAATACACTGAATCCGCAGGGATTGCCCTTGAAAAACTTATCAAGCACAGTTGTTCGCCAAGGGTGGGAACCGAATCGAAGTTCCGTGTCGATAAGATTTTCCAATTCCGTGCGATTCCCAAAATCATTGGTGTCCAAAAATTCAAACAACTCCCAGAATTCTGGCGTGCCCTGCGAACCATCGTGGATACCGAATTTGAGCTTTAAGTGGCTTAGTTCATCAGCTTGGGTGGGATAAGTTTGGGTGCTTTCATTGTGGCGCTGGTAAGCGCCAAAAACAGTCTCATATTGGGGATCTAGCAAAACTGTTTCCCAATGTTGTTTTAGTTGCGCATTTGAGAAAGATTCAAGAACTTTCCGTAAACTGTTGGGGTCGAGCCAGAAATTGCTAGATTTAGCAAATTCTAGAATTTGTTCGCCAAAGGTGTCATTGCCAAATGGGGCGAATTGAATCACATCAGCCAGAAGTTCTGAGAAATAGATGCCAGGGTTGTTCTTGTTAGCGGTAATTAGACGAGAAATTGCTTCTGACTCAACTTCGGTTTGCACCTGACTAAAGAACCCGCTCCAAGCAACTTCTTCGAAGTCGGGGAACCCGTCTAGCTCGTCGCCGATGTCACGCAGTACCTCCCAAAACTTTTCATCGGGAACATTGTGTAAGTCATGGGAATAATCGGCGTAATCATTAGGATGCAATGGAGTGAACCTTTCTATTTAGCTACCAACAAGAACGATGATATAGAAAAAACGCCCTCGGTTTTGTCGAGGACGTTTATCGAACGTGGAGCCTGCGGGAATCGAACCCGCGACCTCCTGCTTGCAAAGCAGGCGCTCTACCAATTGAGCTAAGGCCCCGTTGTGACGTGACTATTTGCGAACCGCGTCAGTGACTTCGGCCCACAGGTCGCGGTCGCCATTGGCTTCTTTAACCTTTTTGAAGATCGCATAACCGCCAACCGATGCAATGATCAGAGTGAGCAATTTTTTCATTTGATTCTCCTTTTAATCACGTGGTGGGGCTAGGAGGACTTGAACCTCCGACCTCTTCCTTATCAGGGAAGCGCTCTAACCGTCTGAGCTATAGCCCCGTGACCGAAAATAAAGCATACTGACATCAGCGCGCAGATGCAAAACGTTGGCCGTAAAAAGGCCGACCCGTTGGCTGAGTTCCATGTGCATAATCGACAATGTCACAATGCCAAGACGGGCCGGCCAATCAAGATGCTAAATCTCGCGAACCTTAACTACCGGTTCTTCAACTTCCGTTTCCACTACGGTAACCGGTTCAACTGCGACCGGTTCAACTTCAACCACATCAACCAGTTCCACAGCTTCTGGCCCAGCAGCTTTTTCAGCCTCATGTTTGGCATGGGCAGCTTTGCCTTCCGCTACCAGATGGCGAACTTCATGTTCCGCCTTAGTGGTAACGGCAGCGATTAACCGGCGACCTTCAGCTGCGCCTTTGGTTTTAGCTTCAGCCAACAATTTCTTGGCTTCGGCCTCAGCCTTGGCTTTAAGTTCCGGACCGTGTTCCGCTGCCTCTTCTTTCACCTTGGCAGCAGCCCGCTCGGCACCGACCTTTACGGCTTCAGCTACCTTGTGTGATTCGGTTTCCGCGATGGCCTTAGCTTCGGTAACCAGTTTGTGAGTTTCTGGGCCCACCTTGGCTTTCGCCTCATCAACGATGTGGGAAACGCGGCGCGGTTTTTCTTCACCTTCAACCAAAATGATGAATTCTTCATCTTCGGGGCCTTCTAAGAAGGTATCCCGAACATCATCTAGGTCTTCAACCTCATGTTTTTCCGCGCGGTGCCCACGGAGGCGATCTACGCCCTCGCGAGTCCATTCACCGATTTTCACGCCAGCATCGCGCCCATAAGCGACAGCCGTACCGGCAGCAGCACCCAGCTTCTCAGCCGCATCGCCTGCAGCGCCGTAATAATCCGCGTGCTCATTTTCAACTTCATCGAACGGTTCAGCCCAAGGGTCATGTTGGGGCTGAGCGCGGCGCCAATAATGGTAGCCAGCGGCACCCAGAGCCAATAAGGCCAGCGCAGCTAGTTTGCGATGATGCTGATGTTCTTTTACCGGCTCAGCAATAGCTTCTGCCGCCACAAAAGCTACCGGGGTATGGTGCTGCGGTACTTCCACATAAGCAGCTTCATGGTGCTTCTTGTGGGCTTTCTTGGCGCCTTTCTTTTGATGCTTCCGCGCCTCATGGATTGCCACGGCTGCGCCAGCATGGCGCAAAGCAGCCGTTTCTTCATGATGTTCGGCAGCCGCAGCTACCCGGCGTTCAGCAGCCTCATGGACCAGATGCACGATGCGGGGCAAAAACTCTTCAGCCAATTTGCCATGTGCGGCCGTAATGTTTTCACTAGCTTTAACCCCTGCCGCTGCTGCCGCAGGCGCTAATTTATCGTGAGCACCTTTGAGCGCCGGGGTGGCTTTATTAGCCAAATCAGCAACCCGCGGAGCCGCTGCAACTACTGAGTCTGCCCAGGCTTTATCCACACGGGGTTTAATCCATTCCAAAGCGTCACGAGCAATGGGAGCCGCCCAATCTTTAGCAGCCCCTACGCGCGATGAAGCTGCTTTAGCGACCGCGCCGCCAGCATCGCCTAACACGCCAGCCGCATCGCCAAGAGCACCCACCGCGTGGGCCGCAGCGTTTTTCAAATCTTCAGGGTCAATGTTCACCAAAACGGATTCGTTCTGGCCAGTATCATCTTTACGCGCCATAGGTTCTACCTTGCCAGATGCCGCCCAAAAGCGCATCTCAAATTCAGGGGAATTTTTTCCGGATCGAAAAACACCAGACAGTAATGGTTTACTTAATGGAGAGGGCCGGAATTTACGAAGTTATATGGGACATGATGATAGGTGATGGTATGGGGTCCGATGGCGAAACAGGGTAGTTAGTTAGGCAAAATGTGTTTTGTCCAACACGTGTGCCAAGATGGGTGCATGTACGCAACCTTGCACACCAATTATGGCGACATCCGCCTGGAATTGTTTGAAAACTATGCCCCTAAAACGGTGAAGAACTTTGTGGAGCTCGCCGAGGGCTTAAAAGAGTGGACTGACCCAGCCACGGGTGAGAAAACCACCAGAAAACTGTACGATGGCGTAACCTTCCACCGCATCATCCAGGGTTTTATGATCCAAGGAGGCGATCCTCTCGGCACTGGAACTGGTGGGCCGGGCTACAAGTTCGACGATGAAATTCACCCGGAAAAAACTTTCAGCAAGCCTTACCTGCTGGCGATGGCTAATGCTGGAACCCGCCGTAACCCGTTCACGGGGCGCTTTGAAGGCACTAACGGTTCGCAATTCTTCATCACTACCACTAATACCCCGCACCTAAATGGGAAGCACACCATTTTTGGTGAAGTTGCTGATGAGGCTTCCAAAAAAGTGGTTGATGAAATCGAAGCGGTTCCCACCGGCGCAAATGACAAACCCCGCAACCCGGTCACCATCGAGTCGGTCACCATCGAACGCTAATCTCTGACTTCGCTTGAGGGAGGCGCGCCTCGTGTCGAAGGGAAAAAAGCGTTTATAAACCAGGGGATATCCATGTAGTTGTACTAGAACGGTCGTTCCGGCGGTTGAGCGGTCGCGCGGTGTAACGCGCGGAGTTGAAACCATAGGAATGACCCGCAAAAACGCGTACAAGGATTATTTACATGGAAATCTGTTTATGAAGCTAACTAATTAAGGCAGGCAAAATGGCATACGGTGAAATGCAAACTCCAGCGGTAGAAACGCTGCCAGTATGCGCCCGCCACCCTGACCGGGTGACGTATGTCAGCTGCCAGCGCTGCGGCCAGCCGGTCTGCCCCGAATGTATGCGCCCGGCTGCCGTAGGCGTGCAATGTGTAAGTTGCGTTAACCAAGGCGCAAAAATGGTTGCGTCAACCCAACGTAATTACCGGTTAGCCAACCGCAATTCAGTTGGCGCCGCTGCGATTGCCAAGCCAACCGTAACGTACACCATCGTGGGGCTGTGCGCCGCAATGTTCTTGTTGCAATTGGCCATGGGCAACGCCTGGACTAACCGCTTCGCTTTCACCCCAGCCATTGGTGCCATTGAACCTTGGAGGTTTATCACCGCAGCGTTTTTGCACTCCACCGGATTTATGGGCCACATTTTGTTTAACATGATGGCATTTTGGCAATGCGGCAATTTGTTGGAACGCGCTCTGGGCCACGCCCGGTTTGCGGCATTATGCCTGGTCACTGCGGTGGCTGGCTCGGTTGCGTTTTTGCTACTAGCCGGTGGGCCAACGGGAGCATCCTGGAACACTCCGGTGGTCGGAGCCTCGGGCATGGTATTTGGCCTATTTGGGGCCTTAGTGCCCATTATGCAAAAAGCCACGGGCAGCGCCCGCCAAATATGGAGTTTGTTGGCGATTAACGCCGTGTTGGGCTTCATTATCCCTGGCATTGCCTGGCAAGCCCACCTAGGCGGCTTTCTGGTTGGCATGGGCATGAGTTGGGTTTACACGCACTTTGGCCCGTCCCTCAAAACGGTTAACGCTCGCAAAGCCTTAGCCTGGACGCTGCCCATCGCCCTCGTAGCATTCCTAACCGCCGCCGCGATTCTCAACTACCACCTCACCGGCTGGCTCTCCCTAATCAGCCAGCTTCGATAAGGCTTACTTCATTTTCTAAAGCGACGTAAGGGAGGTTTGCACCGAGCGGGTACGACTACTAGCTGGAACTAGGTGGTTGGAAAATCGGATGCAATGCAAGGCGGAGCGAAAGTGAAGTGGACAAGCAGGTCCATGAACGGCAGCGACAACACAACAGGGCGCCGATTTAACGCCACCTAGTAGTCATGACGAAGCCTGCGATGATCAGCAAAAACCCGACCAATAAGTTGAGGTTGCCGAGGGCGGGGATGGGCAGGCGTAAACCGCCAGCGGTGACGTAGAAAATTACGATCCACACTAAGCCCAGAATCATTAAGCCCAACAGCACAGGCAAAAACCACGCCGGGTTTGGTTTCAAATCAGCAGAAGTGACCGTGGGCGCGGGGGCGCTAGTTACGCGAGTGACTTTTTTCTTCCGTTTTTTGGATTCTGGCACAGTAGGCGCCCTTTCTTTGCCCCAAGCCCAGCCAATGCGGGCCTCAATAATTTTCTGATGATTACTCTAAAGCTAAATAGTAACAATTTCTACGTATTGGCCAACCAAGCCTTGTGAATATGGGCGCCGGGTAACGGTGGAATTGGAATAGTTAAAGGAGGGGCAATGGCAGAATCGAAAAATAGTCGCCCCACCCTGGCCGTGGTATTAGTTGGTGCACTCGGTGGCTTACTCTTTGCGGCGAACGCACAACTGGCCCGTGATCCGATGGTTAGCCCCCGGCAAACCTTAGGTACGTCGGGGCAAAACTTAGCCCAACTAGTCACCGCAGGTACCGACCGAGTTACTTTTTTAACAGAACAAGTAACAGCATTAAGTGTCGAGGTTGATACCCTAGCCGCCAATGTGCAAGGCCCTGGCGTCGCGGAAAACGCGGCAGTAGTCACCGCTGAGAGTGCGGCGATTGGGTTTATGCCAGTAACTGGGCCAGGGGTTACGGTAATTCTCGATGACGCACCAGCGTCAGCCGAAAACATCCCTGGTGTTACTCCCGATGATTTGGTGATTCATCAAGAAGATTTACAGGCGGTAATCGCCGCTTTGTGGGCGGGTGGAGCCGAAGCCATGACCTTAATGGGTGAGCGCGTCACGATGACATCTGCATTCCGCTGCACCGGCAATGTATTGTTATTGCATGGCAGGGTTTTCAGCCCGCCGTTCGTGGTGCGAGCCATCGGCAACCCCGAAACCTTAACCGACTCAGTATTAGCTTCCGAGGGCGTGCAGACCTTTAAGCGTTATGTAGATTGGCTGGGTTTAGGGTTTAGCCTTTACTCAGAAAGCACGTTACTATTCCCGGCCTACGCCGGTTCTGGCCAACTCAGTTTCGCTACTGTGCCCGATGGAGCGGACCCGTTCCGCACCAGTTAATCAGGCAAATCAACCTAGCCCGGTCAACGACCATCAATGTTGCTGCCCGGATAAATTCCGGCGGTTGAGCTTGTCGAAACCAGAGGAGTAACCGTTGGTGAGACAGAGCGTTAGCGACTCAAACCAGAGGGAACAAAAGCAGGTTTGGCGGCTGGAACTACGTACGGGTCAGCGGGCGCCGTGCCCGGCATCGTGCTAGGGCTGGCAGTAGGTACTACAGCTGGAGCAGTACTAGGAGTAACACTTGGAGCAGCGCTCGGTGTGGCCGTTGGCGTGGCGTTTGGCGCTGAACTCGAACCCGCACCAGTTCCCGTGTCACGGGCTAAGCCGGACCGATCCACCGAGGCAGCATTGCGACCATCGGGTGGAGGTTCTGTTGTTGGTGGGACACAGTTGGCGTCTCCAGCAGCAATATTTGGATTGTATTGGCAAGGCGTGCACCGGTCGTCGGAGGCTGGGACATCTGTCAAACCTGGAAGCGTGCACATAGCTGGACCAGGCCCTGAACTACAAACAACCACTACGGTTGAACCTGCGGGTTGCTGAGAGCCCTCTCCAGGTTCCGTGCGTAAGGCGATACCAGGTAATACTGTGGTACTGCCTTCAGGGCGCCCTGTGGCGGCAAACCCAGCATCACGCAAGTTTTGTTCTGCGGCAGGGCATTGAGTCCCGGCGACATTGGGTACGTAAACGAGAGCAGGGGCCGGGGCCTCCGCAACGGTGAGGGTAACTTGGCTGTTTTGGTTTACCTCGCCAGCAACCGGCGAATGCGAAATTACAGTACCAGGAGTAACGGTTTCACTGGCTTGCTTGACGATTACATTGGTTAAGTGCAAAGCATTTAATTGCGAGATGGCTTGCGCTTGGTTGTAACCAGTTAAGTCGGGCAAGTCAACTAAACCATTAGAAACGTAAAGCACCACATTTTGCCCACGTTGCACTGCTAAGCCAGCACCGGGCTGGGAACGGGTTACATCACCCGCCGGGATGGCGATGGAGGTCTCTGGTACCACTTCACTGACGTGCAAACCAAGAGCTTCTAAGGCTTCACGCGCCCGGTCAACGGTGAAACCTTCCAGCCCTGGCATTGCCAGGGTAGAGGGCCCACCAGAGAACCACAAAGTTACGTGAGTACCTTCTTCAACTTGGATGGTGCCAGCAGGGTCTTGGCGCAAGAAGGTACCTTCAGGCGCGTTAGATTGCCCATCAATCAAAGGTTCGCAAACTAAATGCACCAATTCTAATTGGGCACAAGCTTCGGCCTGGGTAACCCCTTCAGTGAAAGTGGGCACCGCTACCAATACGCCTGGTTCTTCAACCGGGCCGCCACCACGGAAAATGAAGAACGCCGCTAGCCCAGCTAATAAAATTCCCAGCGGAATCAAAGTCCACAGCAAAACCTTGCCCCGGTTGGAATGTTCTGGTAAAGGCTCAACATCGTGCACAGGCGGCAAGTGGTCAGGGGTTTGGCTGAGCGGGCCCCAGTGCGGTGCTGGCGGATGCGCCTCGGGGTGCTCCCCAAAAGCTGGTGGCGGGTATTGGCCTGGGTGGTAAACGGCGGTAGCAGGCCCGCCAGGAGCTAAACCAGCAGCGCCAACGCCTACGGCACCAACACCAGTTACCACCGGCCCCGCGATGGCGCCAATGTGTTGGGTGGGAGCGACCGCGCCTTGACCAATACCGCCTTGCGCAGAAACACCGTGCCCAAGGGGAGCATGGCCCAGCGGTGGATGCCCAGGCTGGAAGACCTGCGTAGCCCCTACTCCGGGGTGGAACACTTGAGTGGCACCAACCCCCGGTACTACCGGGTGGATTACGGAAGCTGAAACAGCTTGGCCCGCCAAAAACGCTTCGAGGTCGGCGCGCATTTCAGCGGCTGTAGCGTAACGCTGGGAGCGTTCTTTAGCTAAAGCTTTCAAAGTGATGCGGTCTAAATCTGGTGGCACATCGGCAGCTAAATCTGAAGGCGCAACGGGAGCCTGGCCCACATGTTGGTAAGCCACGGCAACCGGAGAATCACCCACAAAAGGCGGGCGCCCAGTCAACAATTCAAACAGCAAGCAGCCAGTTGAGTAGATATCTGAGCGGGCGTCAACAGTTTCACCGCGGGCTTGCTCCGGCGATAAATACTGGGCGGTACCTATCACGGCTTGGGTTTGCGTCATCGTGGCTGCTGAATCTGCAACTGCGCGGGCGATGCCGAAATCCATCACCTTGACCGCGCCCGTTGGGGTAATCATCACGTTACCAGGTTTAATATCCCGGTGGATGATGCCCGCATGGTGCGAATAATCCAGGGCAGACAAAACGCCAGCAGTGATTTCTACGGCTTCATCAATGGGCACAGCATCGCCGTGGTTCAAAATTTCGCGGACCGTGTGGCCTTCCACATATTCCATCACGATGTAAGGCACATGCACGTTCTCACCAGTGGTGGGATCAACATAAGTATCTTCGCCGCTATCATAAACAGCTACGATGGCGGGGTAATTTAGGGATGCGGCCGATTGGGCTTCACGCTGGAACCGGGCCTGGAAGGCCGGGTCACGTGCCAAATCTGAGCGCAAAATTTTGATGGCAACAGTACGGCCCAGGCGGGTGTCATGCCCAATGTGAACCTCGGCCATACCGCCGCGGCCGATTAATTCGCCAACCTCGTAACGGCCCCCCAGCACGCGTGGGCTGGGTGTATGGGTATTCATTTCAGCCACCGAGGTGCCTCCCTAATTCTGGAAAACTTGCTAATACTATCGTGCCTGCATTTAGGTAGGTTTGCCCGCTAAGCGGCTCGGCTGCGTCGGCAAAATGCCTAACAATTAGGTAAAGGATCACAATTAGGGCTACTACCACAGCTCCGATGGCAAGGCGAGGTGGTGGTTTACGGTCTGTAGGCTCATCCCAGGGTTCTTGATGAGGGGGCGCAGGCCTGGCTTCCCGCTGCCGCTCGTTCCGCGCGTTATCACGCCGCGCTGAGGTGTTGCCGGTACTCAATTGGCTACTGGTGGCTATCCGCCCATTACCGCCCGAAGATGCAGCGCTTGGGTATGAATGGGAACCAAAATGCGAATGGGAACCGACCCGAGGCGGGGGCGGAACATCTATGTGACCAGCCAGGACGGGGTTGACCGGGCGCCTGATGGAAGTCCGCACTGGCAAGGGTGCAGCACCGTGGTTTACATATCCAGCATAATCCCCACCGGGCAATTCCCCAATATTTGGTTGTAGGGGTGAAGGCGGTTCGGATTGATGGTGATTTGATGCTGGCATTGCTGTTGCTGATCCCGGTATGGCGCCACTGCGGCGCGCTGCCCTAGAGGTATAACGTGGCGCTGCATCATCGGGCAGATTAGAAATATCACCAACTCCACTTGCGACTGCTGCAGCTTCAGCAATGGCTGCGCCAGTTGCGGGCGTAACCACGGGAATCGGTGTGGAAGCCACATGGGAATATTTAGGTGGTGGTGGCGTGACTAGAGCATCTAATTCAGCGGCGAGCACGGCAGCAGATTCATGGCGCTGATCTGGGTCTTTAGCTAATAAGCGCATAATAATCGCAGCCAAGCGGGGTTCAACGGTGGCAGGCAATGGCGGTACTGGATCATTCACGTGTGCGATGGCGATATCCACCGGAGATTTACCAGTAAAGGGGCGTTTACCCACACTGGCTTCATAAGCAATCACGCCCAAGGCATACAAATCTGAGCGGGCGGTAGCGGGGTTTCCCACGGCTTGTTCGGGCGAGAGGTACTGCGCGGTGCCCATCACCATGCCGGTGGCCGTCATTGGAGCTTGATTAGCGGCCAGGGAAACGCCAAAGTCAGTAATTTTCACTTTGGGCGCAGTGCCCGGCAAAACCTCTTGCA
>Ga0268261_10000395_pt1 | contig 27135 bp, 17 predicted proteins | sample TergutNc150P1_FD_190353 | JGI IMG/M metagenome (GOLD analysis project Ga0268261, IMG submission 190353) | Nasutitermes corniger P1 segment gut microbial community from laboratory colony in Florida, USA - Nc150 P1 (SPAdes) (version 2) | ecosystem: Host-associated > Arthropoda: Insects >... | reverse complement strand
CACCAACCGTTTATATATGGCATACCCAGTGAGTGTGGTAAGGTATGTGCTGAACAAAGTAGTTGAGACAAGATGTGAATTATTATTCCAGCTGTACTCATATCATTTTCAGTTTTGGACCTAGAAATTTTTAAGCACTTGGTTTTTGTTTCATGCAGTCTTCATTAAGCAAATAGTTTTCTACCAAGCAGCAGCCACATAGTAATATCATTATAAGCACTATAACTTGTAGTTATTACAGTGTGTGACCATGAATGCTGAATGAGGGACAGTTACATTCCTGTCAAACCCATATAGATGTCACTTCAAGTATGGAGTGAGCTACGAATAAGCAGTAGTGTTTGTGACGTGTCTGTGCTTGCATTTTGTGTATTGCCAAAGGTGGCACAGATTTAGTAGGAGTATATATACCATTGTGTGTTTTGTTGTGATAGAAAAATGAGTGATGGGTGTTTGAAGCAACACATAACAGCAAGTTTCATGCAAAGTTAGGGGAAGGCAGTGTACAAGGTTCAAAGAGGGTCGGTAAGATGTGAAAGACACTGAAGGAACTGAATGTCCACCAGCTTACCGGACGGATGAGAATCTGAAGAAAGTGTGGAAATAGTTAGTATTGACAGATTATTAAGTGTAGGAATGTTGGCAGAGGAACACAAATGTAGTGGGAGAAACTGTGAGGAAGATTTTACTGAAGATGCATGGACTGTACATCATGTTGATGCTCTTGTTCATGACACACTTCTTGTCAAGAAGGTTTTGGCCAAAAATCGATAAACTTGGATTATCCACCATATGTTCCAGATTTTGTCTCATATGAAACATATTTAAAAATTTTATAATGTGCTGTTATTTCTCATTACAACCCTCATAGTAGTAATTAATTTCTGTTAATGTTATTGCTGTTACTTGATGATGTGTTTGCTGAATTTTTTCCCCACAGTGGTTTTGTTTGTTTGCTACTCATTTGCACTTTCTTATACCTTTGAGCAGAGGGTTTACCCTCACCACACCTGACCTCACAGAACGAGTGTTTGTGGGGCTTCTAAGTGATATCACATATGAGGTCTCACTATCTCCTGAAATAACTGCATTTCTTGTATCAGACTGCATGGTGTCATAACCCTGAACTTACTGACATGAATCTTAACTTTGGTAAAAATCTCAGTCTCATGTGTTAACAACATATTTTCTGTTGTTGAAATTTCTTGCTGTCTGATGTTGACTGGAGTTGAAATTGCACGTAAATTTGGGATTTTCCCAAGGAATTCAAAACGAGAAACTCAGAACCAGTTTGCAGTGGCATTTTTTGTGATCCTGAATTTCATTCATTCGATTGGCATGTGCAGAATGCGACGATTTATTGCCGTTCTCAGGAGCTACTTCCATTCCTCTCTGTTATATACCCTTTACTTCTACCCTTTTCTGCCAACTAGTTTTCCATCCTCTCTCACTTCATCCTGCCATCTATTTCTTGGTCTGCCTCTCAGCCTCATTTCCAAATTCATATCTAGTATTTTTTTGGGAATTCTGTTTTCTTCCATTCTCTGTACATGCCCAAATCATAGTAATCTATTTAACCTTATTGTCTCTGTTATGTTGGGTTTTTTCACCATTGCATAAATTTCTTTATTGGTTAATATTCTCCAATTTTCTTTTTCATTGTCATATACTGGGTCCAGAATTCTTCTGTACAGTTTCCTTTCAAAAATGTTTATTTGCTTACTGTCTCTCTTTGTTAGTATCCAAGTCTCTGATGCATATTTTAAAGTTTTGTCTATTACTGTGTTCTTTAGTCTTAATTTTAGTTTTTTATATATATTTGTATTTCTAAAAAAAAATTTGTAGCATAAAGAATGTTTTGTTAGCATTTTTTATTCTTTCTTGTGAATGTATTTGGTGATTGTTATCGTAATTTGATTTTGATTTTATTATACATCCATATTGTTACATATGCAACACTGGACTTGTCCAACTATATATTACAAAACTACAATACATGTACAAAGTCTCAAAACTGTGACAAACATAAAGTAGTTATCTATATAAGTAACAAAACAATAATTTCAATACACATTTCAATCCAGTACAGTAGTGAAATACATTTATATTGCTGTGATAAAGTTGATTAAAATGACCAATAAAATTATTTCAGTTTCAATCCAACCAGCTGTACATGTGACCACAGATAAGTATCCGACCTGTCAACCTGAAACCTAGAGCTTTTCCAGTTTATAGCAGTGTGAAAACTCAGATCAACCCTGGATATAGACAACTACCAACAGTGTCTCTACACTAGATTGGCCTGCAAAAACTCTTCAAGCGTATAAAACGAATTATTCAGCAAAATTGATTTCACTTCTTTTCTGAATCCATTAAAATTGTCTAATTTTTTTTATCTTCAAGGGCAAAACACCCATGTGTAGCACACTTTTTGAAGTAGAGATGTATTACGAGATTGTGTGTGAAGGTCAAATTTGCTTCTCGTATTATGTTCATGGATCTCACAATTTTGCTTAAGGTCTCCCTTATATTTTTTTATGAAGCACAAAACTTCTAGAATGTACATCGAAGTCACTGTAAGAATTCTATTATCCTCAAATTTCTGTCTACAGGATTCATATTTTCTTATACCTGTAATTAATCTAATAACCTTTTTTTGAATACGCAGTGCCTTTATGCTCTCTTTTGTCCCCCCCCTCCCCCTCCCCCAAAGTATAATGCCACGCCGAAGTGGCGAGTGAAAATAAGTGAAGTAAATGTTTCAAAGCACATGGCTACTTAGAATATTTTTAACAGATTTAATAATAAAAAAAGCTTTACTCAAAATGTGCCATAAAGAACAAATGTGAGCTTGCCAGCAGTTTTCTGTAATGCACATTCCTAAAAATTTTACTTCAGGTATATAATTTCCTTATTTTGTAATGAGATAGGTGGTTTAAAGGGAGGCTTTGGGCGACAAAGGTGAAATGACATAGCCATTGTTTTTGTAGTGTTTATAATAAGATCAATTTTGAGAAACCAAATTTCCAATTGTTTCACGACTAAAGTTTAGTTTGCAGGGCTTCTTCATTTTTATCCACGACCAAAACATTTGTGTCGTCTGTATATAGAATCAATGTTGCTCCTTGAATATTTAATGGTAGGTCATTGATATATATTAAAAATAAAAGGGGCCCCAGATTTGAACCCTGTGGTACTCCATGTGTTGTCGTACTTGATGAAGATTGAAATCTGTGTTGGGTGTGTTTACTTATATCCATTTGAGATATTTCGACAAGTCTTCATTGAGTATATAGGTATTTAATTATTTTCGGCTCTTTCAAATGTATAATTCTTTATTGTTAATTGTCCTATTTTATTTTGTTTTGAACCATTTTGTCCATTCCGCTATCATATGTTTTGTTTTTCCTTGGTTCATGTGTAGTCCAAATTTCTGGCAGTGTTTTCTATTTCTACAAAAGTTGTCTTATTTCCATTTCATTTTTTCCAATTAATACAATGTTATCTGTGTATGCTAATACATTCAATCGTTAACCAATTTTTATTACTCTAGGAACGATTTTTATACTTTGTATTACTTTTTGTAATGCTAAGTTTAATAATAATGGTTATAGTCACCCTGTTTCAATCCTGTTTTATTTTCAAAAAAGGATAACAGTGTTCCTTCTATTCTCACTGCACTTCTTGACTTTTGTACACATGTTTTACACATATTTATTAATTTTTTTAGGAATTTTAAATTCTTCCATACATTTACATAGAGTGTCTCTATGTATAGAGTCATATGCCTTTTGAAAATTAATAAATGAATATTGTACATTTTGATTATATTCCAAGATTTTCTCATTTATTATTTTCAGTACAAATATGTTGTCAGTTACAGATCTTCCATCTCTGAATTCATTCTGATGGTCCGCAGTAACTTTTTCAATGTACGGTTTAATTTTTTCCAAAATTATATTCACCAAAATTTTGTAAGCTGCATTTCCTAATGCTGTTCCCCTGTAATTCTCAAATCTATCTGTATCTCCTATTTTATATATTATTTCTTTCCATTCTTCAGGTATTCTTTCTTCTTCCCAAATTTGCCTTACTAGTTCATAAATTCTGTTCAATAGTATTTCTTCCATATTTTATTAATTCCGGATGCATTTCATCAGTCCCAGCCGTGTTGTTATTTTTTAAATTTCTCGTTTCTTTTTTTTTTTACATCTTCAATAGTAAGTTCTTCTACTTCAACTGTATTAATTTCTCTATTTCCTATTTTAATTAATTTCTTTGGTTTTTCACTGTTAGTAATTTATCAAAATATTCTTTCCATATTTCTCCTCTCTCTTTAGTATCCATTGCCAATTCTCCCTTTTTGTTCCTAATCATGTTGAATTTATGTTGATATCCTTTCTTAAATTGGTTTATTGTTTGATACATTTTTCTTGTGTTATTGTACTTTTGATCTTCTTCTATTGATTCCATTACATTTTTTAATGTGTAACTTTTTCTTGTTCCTAATTATTTTGTGTTCTTTTCTTTTGTGGTGTTACTCCTGCTCTTCATTCTCCCTTCTTCCCTTTATTAACCACTTTTCTTTTGCTGTCTTCATTCTTCTATTGCAATTTTGCATTCCTCATCGTACCATCTATTTTTAATGTTTATGTACTTTCATCCTTTTCTATGAGCTGTTGTTTTGTTTTCTTGATTATTGTTTTAGTGTTTTCTCATTTTTCATTAATACTATTGTCAATATTATCTTCATCTTCCATATTTTCCAATATTTCAAATTTATTATTAAATTCTATAGCATATTCTTTTTTCCACTTCAAATTTTGAAAAATATTTACAATTTTTCTCTTCTCATTATTTTTCTCTTTAGTTTTCCCCTTAATTTCACTTTAAAGTTTATCTTCAATAAGTCGTGATCTGATCCAATGTCTGGTCCCCTTAGTGCTCTGATGTCTGTTATTGCACTTCTAAATCTGTTACTAGTAAAGACATGGTCTATTTGGTTCACTGTCCTACCATCTGCTGAGTACCATGTCTTTTTGTGGATATCTTTGTGTGGAAATGTTATACTTTTTACATTAAAACCTTTAGATATTGTGAATTGAATCATCTTTATTCTGTTGTTGTTGGTTTCATTTTGTAAACATTCGTTGCCAGTGGTGGGTTTGTATATATGTCTTCTTTACCAACTTTTGCATTAAAATCTCCAAGTATTATTTTAATGTCTGAATTAGCTATTTGATTTATATTTTGCTGTAATAAATTGTTAAGTTCTTCTTTTACCTCTTCCGTTTTTTCGTTTGTTGGTGCATGTGCATTTATCAAGGTACAGGAGAACCATTTAGCTTTTAATCTGAAATAACATATTCTCTCATTTATGATTTTCAAGTCTCTAACATATTTTAAAAATGCTCCTCTTACATAAAATACGCGGCCAGATTCATGTTTTTTGCTTTCTGCTCCGCTATTAAATAACGTAAAGTTATCAAATTTTTGTATACCACTTCCCAACCTTATTTCTTGAAGTGTTACCACGTCAAAATCTACCTTTGATGACTCATTATGAAGTACCTTTATTGCTCCTGACCAGAATAAGCTTCTCACATTCCATTTTCCAATATTCATGTTCCTTTTCCACATCCGTGTTTTATTATAATTTATCTCCTTGTTCCGAGGCTTCTTTGAGAAATTGGTAACCATGGATTCTTTTACTTAGATGGGGGGTTAGCCCAGTGTAAAACCTTCAACCTGAAGGGCCAGGACTTTTAATCAGGGTTTACTCCCTTATATGACTTGCTTTCACCACAGCTTCAAGAGTGTCATCTACCCTTGATTTGATTTTGAAGTATCCTTCTAGGAGGGTTGCAATCAAGCCCAAGGGTCCCTCCTGCCCTGTCTGGTAGACCCTTATGATTGGGTCCATCAGACACCCTTGCTTTGTCTGCTCGGTGACCCATGCTGCCATAGGGGTTGGTTACCTCAACCTTAGCATGGGTTTCTTACCTTAACAGTACCCACCGCTAATAGGTAAGAGTGGGGTGATAGAGGGGTTTGTAGATTTTCATCTTCATGTTGCAAATCTTATTAGGTATCATGTACCTTCACATTGCGCTTTCATATGGGTCCCGTGATCCTGAAATATGATTACAAAATCAATATGAACGTTTTGTTACTAGAAGGGTCGGACTTGGCAGTAGATATATACCTCCAACAAATTTACATTTTCAATTCCTTACATTACAGTTCAGTTAGTATAAGTGCAGCCAACAAATGCACACAGTTGTATGAGAATTACCATAACATTATAGAAACTAACTTACTAACAAACTCACTAACTAACTAAACTGACTGACTAACTAAGGCTCAAAATATGTAGGAGTTAGTGGTTTTTATAATATTATTGCATCTCTGGTACAACTGTGTGCATTTGGTGGCTTAAATTCTATACCTCTGACAGTGTAGGATTTACTACATGCTTGCTTTGTTACATTAATAATAGAGGTGGGATAATGGTGTTCTGTGTCATGTGTAGTGTTTGTTGTGTATGTAGTGTGACACTGTTACTGGGGTGACTGTACAGCTACTATTAATGACTGCAAGAATTAAATTATGTATTACTGAATACATTGTTCCATTGATTGTATGTTTTGTAGGACTTGATGGTGGGCGATGAAGCGAGTAAACTTAGGTCCATGCTAGAAGTGAACTACCCCATGGAAAATGGAATCGTTAGGTAATGTATTTTTTTTAGTGTTTTGAGTGAAATTCAAAGGTCTAAATAACTGGTATGGTTCTGTGTCTATATGACTTAGCTTCTGTCTCATACAGCAGTTTTCTCTATTGGGTGGTCCATACTATCATACAAGCTGATATGTTTCAACATGATCATGCCATCTACAGTAATATAATTACATGATTTGTGAATCATCACACAATTAAAATGATGTATGATTGTCATTTAGATTTATTAATTTTATTTCACCATGAGTTAAATTACATTAAATTATTACTGGTATGTAAATGTAATACTTGAAGATGGCACAGTCATGTCAGAATGGTATGAAATAGCCGCTGAAGAATATTGCTGTGTGAGACTAACACATCTAGTACCATTAATACAAATAGCACTTTGTAGCCTGGTGTATGATGTCACCTTGTATTTGACTCAATTATAAAGGGTCTCATAGTGATATACTACACTTAGCAGTATTACTGGGTGTCTTGTCTTTGGCATAACTCTTTGCCTGCCTTACTCAGGGCAGCTGAGTGTACTGAAATTTGCCACGCCTAAAATATTTTGCTGTAGTTTATAAAACAGAATTTGAGTTGTGTAAATTAGATGCCTAATGAAATGTGAAATTATTACCTGAAACACATTTATGGATATTTGTTTGAACTTGTCCATGGTCCTAGTTCGTAATGTAAAAACTTCAACAGTTTGGAAGTGGTTTCCTTCTCCAGGTGGAGAAATTTATAGTTTTGGGCCTCCCAGTAGAACTTCTCATACCATGGGCTGGCTTGAATGTAGGGATTTCTCCACCTAAAAATAAATGTTGAAACCAGTAAGCTTATGCATAAGCAACTAGTAAGCTCCCTGTAGATGGCCTGTAGCTAAGGCCGAAACATGTTGGAGCAATAATTAACAAACAAGAGCATTGTGCAGCAACTTGATAAATATTATGTATATAACATGCACAGAAAATATACAGTATTAAACTTTAAACTCAGTTTAATGTGAAAACAGTCATACGAAACGTCCATACATACACTTTTACAATAAGTGGTTTGTGTGCCTTCAGATACTGAACTATATTTCATTGTTATGTCATGAGGAAAAGTTGAAAAACTCTGGCCTAGGTGGCAGATGGACGTAATATGCACTTTCGTAATATCACCTCAAAGAGTATATTTGCTTTTTAATGTTGAAATTTTATTTGATGAAAACTTTTTTTTTTTTTGGGTACAGAAATTGGGAAGATATGTACCATATATGGGATTATACATTTGGTCCTGAGAAGATGAACATTAATCCTCAGGAATGCAAGATCCTATTAACTGAACCTCCAATGAACCCCACAAAAAATAGAGAGAAGATGATTGAGGTAAGAAAGATGGCATTCATTATAACTGTCATTGGTGTTTTCAGATGTCTTTGTTGCAGTGTGCTGTAAAAGACATCATCTGCTGTACATAGAAGAGGTTGTGACATTATTCATTTTGTGTTCCACCTCTGGCTTCAGCAGGTTGATTACACACATGCATTATCAGTACAGAGGTTTGTTTCCTCCCTTGATGTGCTAGCACTTTAATCTGGATGTTTTGCCCATTCACAGTGTTCTGTTATCAGTTTTCCATACACTTCAGAATTCCTTTAATTCAGCTGTTGATAACTCCGGAAATCCTAATAGTTTGACAGTTGAGGAAAATAGTTCCAAGACTAAAAGTTTTGCCATCAATAACATCTGGTATGTATACTGATTCCATGCCTTTATGAGGGTGCTCTGAAAAGTTCTCGGCCTAACAATAAAAAAATGAATTTATAATTTCAAAATTATTTTTATTTTTCAACATAATCTCCCTTAAGACTAATACATTTATTCCAGCAATGCTCCAGCACCATTTATCCCATCCCTGTAGTGGTTCTTCGTAAGATCTGCGAAATACCCCTCTACAGCTGCAATCGCCTTTTGATTTGAAGAAAAACACTGACCAGTGAGGAAGAGTTTGAGTTTTGGGAAGAGTCAGAGGGAGCCAAATCTGGGTAATGGGGTGGATGTTCCAACAATTTGTAGTGCAGATCCCTTAATTTTCCCATTGCCAAAACACTTTTGTGGGCAGATGCTTTGTCCTGTAGAAAGATGATTTTTTTCTTTTGCAAACCGGGTCTTTTCTCACAAATTTTTTCCATCTAGTCTGGTTAAAAGATAGGAATAATATTTCCCGATTATTGTTTTACCCTTTTCAAGATAATCAATAAACAAAATGACTTCAACATCCCAAAACACCGATGCCATGATCTTTCCTGCTGATGGAACCAACCTTGTCTTCTTTGGCGCTAAACAACTGGCTTCTGTCCACTGTTTTGACTGCTGTTTGGATTCTGGTGTGTAATGGTGAATCCAAGTCTTATCCATGGTAATAAATTGACACACAAAATCAGTTTTATTTTTGTTAAAATGCTCCAAGCCCTGTTCAGAGATTTTCATGCAAGTGCGTTTTTGATCTGCTGTGAGCAAGTGCGGCATCCATCTTGCGCAAAGCTTTTTCATATCCAATTCTTCATGCAAAATATATCCTACACGTTCTTTTGAAATGCCTATAGTCTCAGCAATTTCATGCACTTTCATTTGCCGGTTATCCAATACCATATTGTGCACTTGTTCAATGATTTCTGATGTTGCACTTTTTGGACGTCCTTCACGTGGATCATCTTCAAGGCTGGTACATCCACATTTAAACTTGGCAGCCCATTTCTTAATTGTTGAAAATGAAGGAGAAGAGTCCCCATAAACTTTTATGAACTTCGAATGAATTTCGTTTGGCGTTAAACCTTCTTTTACAAGAATTTTATAACCGCACAATACTCAATTTTATCCATTGTAAGGGATACAGACAACACTCCTGCTTCAGGCAGCTGTATAAAACAAAGTACGTGATAGAATGATTTGCAGTTTCACATGGATGCTTATGACAGATGTACCAACTTAGAAAATAAAATCTTGCTGATAGTGTTGCCATCTGTGGTCGAGGCCGAGAACGTTTCAGACCACCTACATATATTGTGTTACCCGCACTTGCTGAGATCCTTTTGCTATTGTAATTACTCCAAAAGATCCCAAGATGGGTAAACAAGGTAATGCTGGTGAGAGGAAACATGTAACATTAATGATTCCTCAGAAACTTGTAGTAATAGGAGGCTTGAAAGCAGCACAAGTCAGAACATGTTCAGGGCTTCATACAACGTTGGATTATCAACTGCGCACGATATAAAGAAGCAGAAGGACCAATTACAATTGTTTGTGGCATCAGGTGATAGTGTGAAGGGCAAAGAGCCTAGATTAGTGCAGTTGGACAAGGTGTTGATGAAATTGTTTACGGCATTGTGTTCCAAATGACAACCCATGCCTGGGCCTATGGTAATTGAAAAAGCTAATTCTTGATGCACTGAAAATAACTGGTAGGTACACATTCTATGAAGGCAGTAACAAAAAATTATCTGTAAGAACAGGTACTGTGTAATAATGCGTGTGATATTTGATAATCCAGCACCTGTCCACACCTGTGGTTGCTGGATTAAAGGAATTCTACTGTAGCCAGTAGCAGAAGGCATATAAATATTGCTTCTTGTATACTTTTGGTTAAATTGGGTGCACAAATCTGAGCCGTCTGGCCACCCAGGTGACTGAATTTTATCTGGCAGTGCATAATGTTTGCAGCATAATTATTGTAGTTCCCCCCCCCATAACATACAGAAATGGTATCAGTACACATGCACTGAGAATAAAGCACCTGATAACAATGAGGTTCACTCATAACTCCAGAATTGGGGGTCCTCAGTGCTGAAGTTGCTTCTTTTCACTTTTCTGACACCAAGAATTTGAAGATAGTTTCTAGATTTCTGGAAAATTTGTTGATCCCTGTGTTAAGTTATTGGCAACATATCAAAGTGTAGGTTGGCCAATGGATGTACGGATCGTCAGTGAAATATGGTGTAGCTGGTTGGGAATGGATGAAAGTTGGTTTGTGTTATGGCACCACTACCACCACTGCTATTGGTGCAGCAGCCACCACCATCATTCTTTAAATGGCTGAGGTTCTGTATCCACTTATATCATTTTTGTGTTTCCATTTAAATTGAATTTTTTAAATCTACTTTTATTGTAAGTTTTTTACAGCTTGGAAATATTTAGAAAGAGGATTGGTGGAGATTTTAGGCATGTGCAGCACCTGTTAGCTTTGCTGTGTCTGTCTGTTTGCCTGTCTGCCCACGTGTATGAATGTGGCTCCCATTAAATAGATTTCTGTGAATTTTGGTATTGGGGACTTGTACGGAAATCTGTTGAGAAACTCCAAATTTGGTTAAAAGTAGATGAATGTTTGTCACTTTATGTGAAGACCTGTATATATTTTATTGTTACCAGCAACATAAATTTGCCATTAAAAGCATTTTTGTGCAGCATATAATATTTTTGTACTTTTAACAGTGACATGTAGCTCAATAACACGCAGAACACATTGTGGTTTCTTTTCAACAGTGGTTATGCAAACATGCTACAATGTTGGATGTTATATGTACCTTGCCTGTTTTGTTTAATACACATGAAGCTGAAAGGGAGGTCATGTATTGCATTGTTTCAATCAAATGGCTTCAGGTGATGTTCGAGAAGTACCAGTTTGCTGGTGCATACATTGCAATCCAAGCAGTGCTTACTTTGTATGCACAAGGTCTTTTGAGTGGAGTGGTTGTGGATTCAGGTGATGGTGTTACACATATCTGTCCTGTGTATGAGGAATTTGCTCTTCCACATCTTACCAGGAGGTTGGACATTGCAGGGAGAGACATCACTCGGTATCTTATTAAGGTCAGTTTCTTATCTTACATATTATCTTTGTAGTTACTAAATCTTTGCTACGCCAGCAGGTAATTTTTAATATCGCAGGTTTCAGATTTTGGTTCTGTTTAGACTAAGGGAAACTCGGGTGCATTGGCATAGCTCAGGTAGTATAGTGACTAGACCGGGCAGCCAGAGAATTGAGGTATGTTTCCTAGATGGGATGGAGACTTAGCTTTTCATCAGTGCAGTCAGACTGGCCCTGGGCTCCATTCAGCATCCAGTCAATTTGGTTACTGTGGGTCCTTTCCCCAAGCGTAATGTGGCTGCATCATTGAGCTGACTTAGTGGCTGTTGTCTTCTTTGTCGAATATGGAGACCAAAATTGACCATCCCATGGTTTCATGGTTTGGCGTTTAACTAAGGACAGGGAAACTTTATCAATGAGGAACACTCTTTTGGGTCTACAGTTTGACCCAGTTTAAGTTGGATTTTTGAGAAATGTCACGTCATTACTATATTTACTCGTGATTGTTTTTGTTATATAATTCCATTCCTTCACTATCACGTATTTTTGCTGTGGTCTCCTGGCCGCTTACACGTCTCTCCCATCGGGCTGATTCAAAACTGAAATATTTTTTGCCAGACATTGAGTGCTGAACAGTTGTATGGTTCATACAAGATACAAATTCCAGTCAAACACAACAATTTTATTATGTAATTACATTTAAGGCAACATGTTTCAACTCTGTTGAGTTGTCATCAGGCCTTCTGGAGAATAGATCCAATGTATCAACATTTATAGTGCATTCTGGGATCCCAAAAGCTTACAATATGTGGTACAGTCAATATAAAAGTACATGTGTCAGAGACTTGATTATATATACAGTAGAGTATTTAAAAGTTAAAAAGATAAAAATAATTCACAAAAGTAGTTATGTTGTATATCATTAAAATACTGTTATTGTTTATGTTTTTTCAATCGGGAGTGTAATGTGTGATGAATACTGTTATTAGGGTATGCGCTGGCTCATACAGTAGAAAACTGATCAATATTCTTAAACATCGTTGGGTTGCACGATGGATACTGCCGTAGTTATGTTGTTTTATCCTTATTTTGTTGGAAATAGCAGTTTATTGCAGCAGAAGTAACAGGTTCTTTCATCTTTCGTTAGGGATGTACTCTGCATTCACTTATTTAATTCTATGTTTTGGCGAACTAGTGCAGTTCATGGGGCAGTGATATCACATGCTACTTGTATTATCTTGCACTATGTAACGTGTAAATGTTGGTTTTTCTTTTCTTTGTACCATGCAGACGGTTGTTCTTTGTCGTGTTGAAATTACGGCTGAAAGGAACGCACTGACTTGTGTCTGAGACAAACGGCTGTTTATCAGTCTCAGTAGAACAGTGCTTGTATACACATGGAAAGAATTGTACAGTAGAACGTTTTAGAAGGTCACCCACCACATACATAACCGTCTCCTGCCACTGCAGTGAACATCATAAACAGCCGTTCATCTCATACACAAGCCAGTACATTCCTTTCATCCGTAATTTCAACATGACAAAGACCAACTGTCTGCATTATACAAAGAAAAGAAAAACCGTAGTGCAAGATAATACAGGTAGCACTTGATATCACTGCCCCATGGATTGCACTCATTCGCCAAAACATCAAATTAAATAAGTGAACACAGAGTACACCAACTAACGCAAGATACAATTACCTGTTACTTCTGCTACAATAAACTGCTATTTCCAACAAAATAAGGATAAAAAAAACATAACCACAGCAGTATCCATCCGTGCAACCCAACGATATTTAAGTATATTGATCAGTTTTCTACTGCACGAGCCAGCGCATACCCTAATAACAGTATTCATCCCACATAATTACATCCCCAATTGAAAAAACATAGACAATATAAAAATACTATTTTAATGATATACAACACAACTACTTTTGTGAATTTCTTTTATCTTTTTAACTTTTAAATACTCTACTGTATATATAATCAAGTCTCTGACATGTGTACTTTTATATTGACTGTACCATCTATTGTAAGCTTTTGGGATCCCAGAATGCACTATAAATATTGATACTTTGGATCTGTTCTCCAGAAGGCCTGATGATGACTCAATAGAGTTGAGACATGTTGCCTTAAATGTAATTATATAATAAAATTGTCGTGTTTGACTGGAATTTGTATCTTATATGAATTTGAGAAACACAATGGGATAACTAACTTTAAGTTGTATGGTTGCTGAATGCAGTGATGTCAGTTACTTAAGTTTGTAGTTTTTATTCTGCACCATTGAACACTGTCACCAGTTGCTACAAAAAAGCATCACTCCAGCTGGCTATTTATATAATATTGCTGGAAGCCATGTATAGAATTTCTGCACAAGTTTGTAATAACAGATTTACTTAAGATAAATCTTGGAGTTCAATATAAAAATTTATTTGATCACATCACAATAGCCAAACATCCATTATACTCATGAATTAGGTACTGCATAATGTCAAATTTATTTATGTGTGTTTGTAATGACATTTAAATGTAGGATGTATCTAAAGTGTCTGGACAAATTTCAGGAGTTAGTTCTCCCTACAAAAAATGAGGAAAAATATTTTTATCAATATATGTTTGCAAACACTGAGTTTTCAAGGTACAGGCCGATGTTTGCCTTACCTCAGTCCTTCAGAATTTTGTCTGTTTGGACACTTGAGATCCTAATGCACTAAGCTCCAATTGTAAATGAAGAGAGGCACCATTCACAACCACCCTGGGGCCTTTGAAGGGGTGTGACAGTCAATGATAAGATATGTACCTGCATACCCTGATTCAGGTAGATGTTTTGGACATTTATTATGAATTGTGACTTGCTAAATAATAAGAACTCAACAGTTATTAAATTAGGAACATGCATTGTAAATGCATATTGTCAGTTATAAGTAAAATATTACATAGTTAAGGTATTTATTGTTGACTCTAGTCTTTCATTTAAACTCAGAAACCATTCATTTGCAGACTTATGTTTATATGAACTTTTTTCTGTGTTGTGGTGTGAAAAACTCACTCTTCAAGTTTGCTCAAGCATTTTAGATTTTAGAATGGAAGGAGGGGTAACTGTTCTTCTGTGATACAACACTATGTTACTGTGTTGTGGACATTTTTGAGGAAGTGTAGTGCTGAATTATCTAAGAAGAATGATGTCAGCTTTTGAAGTATGCTTAAGATGTTACTTTGTGACATAAAAATACAAAATACTACAAAGAACACAGAACACTCCATTAGATGCTGGTCAGGAGGATGGTCTGTAAATAAGTAAAGAAAAATTAAAAATATATTCATGTTTCATTGCAAGAATTCAGAACAAAATCATGTAGGTTTTTGTAATAAATAATTTGATGAGGCAGCAAAGTCAACTACTTGGGCAAAGTGACAAATCTAGATAATAGTTATGATGGAATGGAGGGGAGGGTAAATTTGGAAGATTATTGCTGTTGTTCAATCTGTGATATTTTTACATGCATTTGCATCCCCTGTATGTATACATATAGAAACTTGATATCTGCTCAACAGATTTTAAGCTTTATCATCCGGCCTTTAAATCCCAATATACCTGCTGAAACCAGAGTTATTTTTGTTTTAAATGCCAGTGCCTGAACCTGTGTGGGACAACATTGTCCTTTTTGGCCATGAAAAGTTACACAAATGAGCATCCCAATTGGCTGATAAAGGTTAATGAAATTTGATATTGGAGAATTTTAAATGTTATCTGAGAATTTTGTGAAAAGTTATGAACCAGCACAGTCTTCATATAGATACAATACTTCTAATGATCACTGTATATGAAGGCCTGCATGTGTTTCTGCATGCCTGACCACTCACATCCTTGCTTTGCACATGTACTGTTCCTGTCACACTTTGGATCCATACACAAGTTAGGAAAATGAGCCAGACTTTTTATCGATTATGTTATGTGTGCCAAAACTGGAAATTTGGTGCTCCATATAGTGTATGTTCTCCCTCTATCCTAGCATAGTGGTGACATGCACCAGTTTTAGTTCTGTTTTCAGTATCTGGGGAAACTACATACTGAACAAACTTACCTTAATAGTTAACACTGTCTGAACATTTTGTAATGTGTTTACTTCTCTGTGTCTTCTGTAAAGCTAAAGATTAAAATACAGACAACCATAATTTTACCTGTTCTTTTGTATCCGTCCATTCATCCCATCCATGTATGGCACTGCAGCCTCTTCTGGACCCTGGCCTCCCTCAGAAAGTGCCTCCTTTCTTTTGTAAGTGTGCCTGAACTTAATCCTGCTGTGTAGCAGAATCACGCAAACTGAGGATGTCTGAAAATGTGGTGCTGCGGAGATTGTTGAGTGTCAAGAGACAAGAAAGTAAAGAAAATTATATTGTAGAACACTTTCTGGTTTGTACCTTTTATCTTAGATTGCCTAGGATGAGAGGTTGAGGTGGGCTGGACAAGAACATGCATGAATGGAAACAAGAAATGGCTGCAAAATTTTGGTCATTAAACATGAGAATGCCATGATGTGGGTCACGTGGGTGATCTGTAAGTGTCCATGGGAGGATTAGTTTAAAAGGGATCATTGAGAATGGGTCACGTGGGTGATCTGTAAGTGTCCATGGGAGGATTAGTTTAAAAGGGATCATTGAGACATTATAAAGGGTGCATTTGGCACCTGAGTAGAAGTTCCTCAGAATCATATCCAAAAACAGGCTTTGTGAATGCAGTAATCAAATGTCATGTTGCTTAAAATTCAGGCAAGCTTTGTTAGCTGTGAATTTTTCAAGAATGACTTTTCTTCTTTAGTTGCAAATTATGTTCATTTTAAAAATGTTCATAATTTAGTGAAAAAGATAATTTTGTTGTGTGTTTAGTGATTAATTTGTCCCTGCAGAAGTTATGGAAAATTTGTGATGTCCTGTCAGGCAGTTAACCATATCAACATTCCCAGTAGGGTGGACTCTCTCAGGGTCTGAATCATCAAGGTGAACAGTGCCACTCTTAGGTTGTACTGATAAATCCTGTTGGGTTGTTAGGGTAAGTGTTGTTACCCAGGAGCGCCAGAGTCTACCCAAGTCATTATTCCTTACTTGGGGTGGGGGGAGCAGGAAACAAACAGAACTAAATCTCTTCTCATTTGCCTAGCCTTCCACTTCCCTGTGCAGACCATTACCTGGCCTTGTTTTTGAGTCGGAGCATGCTGCACCAACTTTAGTTGAATTTTATGTGACTTTGTTGAAGCATTTTGGTTGGCAACACTTCTCAGTTACCTCTTTCATTAGTCAGTCCATGTAACTGATAGTTCTAGCCAGTGCTCTGCTCTCATGCTGTTGGCTACATTTGGAATATGTGTGTACAGTACACAGCACGTCAATCACAGATGGAGACAGTGACAGTTCTGAAACGTAATTATGAATCCAGTTTATCATAACGTGACTGATTGCCTGAAGAATTCTTCACTGCATTTATTTTCCTTGAAAGTCTGGAATAATTTATGTGAGGTGTGAGCTGGATAAGGCCCTGCAGTTTTTATGCAGAAGGGATCTTTGATACATTTCAGTGCTACAGCACTATGTCAACTGAGCTGTTTGTTTATAGCTGCTGCTACTGAGGGGCTATGCTTTCAACCATTCAGCAGATTTTGAGACTGTCAGAATAATGAAAGAAAAGTTGTGCTACATTGCATATAATGTAGAAACAGAACAGAAGTTAGCTCTGGAGACAACCGTTCTCGTGGAACCATATACGGTAAGTCTTACTGCTTCAAAATATAAAATGGGATGGATGGATGCATATGCACATTCATATGCCCACAGCATGGTGCCCTTTTAACCTGTTTTTCTTTGCTTACAAATGAAAAGTTGGATGAAAATTTAACTTGACCATAACTTCCGTAATGAATTTGACTGTATGTTTCTGACATTGTCATCATTTGGATTTTATTAACCTTTAAGCAGTCTATTTTCGCATATGTGATGACACTTAACCCTTATCCTGCTAATGTGGAGAATATGGTGAGCTCCTAATAATGCCAGCAGATGGCAGATGGGATTTAACTTGGTGTTTAAAGGGTTAAACATACACTCCTATAAACTCATTTTATATATTTAGGCAACAGGGAAATTTACTACATTTTTAAAACATTTGCATAATTTCCGTTTTATTTTCTGTAAAATATTATTAGTTTATAATTTTATCTTCTTCTATTCAAATAATATGTTTTTGATAAACTGTGCACCAAAATTTAAACACCAACCTGGTTATTTAAAGGTTAAAACACAGTGTCTCCCAAACATTGTGTTTAAACCTGTTTCCATCTTCAAAGGTGGGGATGAGAGAGCATTACTGAACTTGGTCCAGGCATAGAGGCTAGCCCTTTCTGACAGGCCCAACATATTAGGAGCCACCATTTCCCTTTCCCACTTGAAATTGGTAATGGATCTGGGCTCTGAAATATGGTTTTTAATAAACCTCGGCTATGGTCAGTGTCCAATACAGGTCAAGTTTTTTGCTTATATACCATCATCAGAATCTTTCAAAGTACCTGGTGTAACATTGAGTGCCCTCATCACATGTGGTATTGGTTTTACAAAATCATCATTTCAGAAGTCACTCATCTGTGCTGGCCTTTATTGTGTTACAGCTGAGTGGTGTGTGTAATGTAAGGTGAATGCTGCACAGAATCAGCGATGGTGTTAAATCCATGTATGCAGATGTTCAACTTAAGAATTACAATTGCAGCAGAGTTCACTCTCTGCAGTGTCATGCTGTGACGCATATTCACTGTCTTCCTTATCTGCTCTTATTTTCTATTCCCCTTTGACTCCAGCTTGTTTTTCATAGCACTGTTGTTTGCATGAGTTGTAATCTGGATGCCTGAATCACTGTGTGTCAATTTGCAGCAGCTTTATAAGGTTTTCCTTGTCCACAATTTTGACACCTTGTACTGTGTTCAACAAAGTGGTTTTTCCGTAGAAAGATAAAAGAATCAACTTGTTCAGGCTCAGGAAAGGATTGAATCTACGTGTAGTTGCATTTATGAATTTGTGGAATTTTGTTTTAATCCACTTCTTATATTTTGTTGAAAGATAAATTATAGGGTGATGAGTTTGGAGGGATATGAAAGATCTCAGGGCCTATTTTGAGCTTTCTGTTGTTACCCATGGTACACTTTGGTACCCTGAAATGTACTTTGTGGGCCAGCAGTTCTGTAGATGAGGGTTTGATCTGCTGTTGGCAGCCTAACAACCCACATGTATGTTGCAGGGTGCTGGCTTTAATTCCCAAACAACATAGCTTGTGCGTAGCCTAGTTTGGCCATTTCTTTATGGCTCTGTTGGGATTTTTTACTTGGACTTTGCTTATTTTTTGTGAAAGTTTGTGTAAAAAATGAAGCCTTAAGCCTGGAGTTTTGCAGATTGCAATGGGAATTTAATTCCCGTTCAAAAGGTTTAACATGTCTAGTCAGCAGGTATACTGATGTGGGATTGAATCATGAATGTGTCTGATCAGTAGGTTTACTGAGGAGGGTTTGAACTACCCTTTAAAAATGGACTTTAATTTTAAGGTGTGGTATGCCTGTCGTGCTTCTAGAATACATAATGGTAGAAGAAATATAGCCCATTATTGCACAGTTTTACTGTAGTAATTATAAATGGCAGCTACATGTTTCAGCTACAAAGTAGCCATTATCAGGCTGTTTATATCAGAAGTATAAAAGGAAATTATATAGCTGAAGTTTACATATAGTTACAAATAATTAGTGGACAAGATCTCGGCCTTTCATACAAAAGTATATATGATTGTTACACATAGAAAAGCATTTACAATATAAAAGGTATTTTTTTTAAATTAAACAATTAGGATATATAATTTTAAAAAAGAAAGTTACAAACTTTGGTAAAAGTCAGTGTTCCAGGCTCGTGGCAGTAAGCAACTTGTATGGGTGATGGTGAGTTGAGTTGGTGAGGTGATATTGTGTGTCTTCTTATATAAGTGATATATTGTGTATTTCATATATGGTATCAGATATTTGATGGTATTAGTATATGAAATGTCTGCCCTAAAGATGATGTATAAGGTGTATTACGGAGATGTATAAAGAAATTATATATTTGTTAACTGCAGTTAGGTTGTCACCTGGTGGCAGTAGTACAGTATACATTTACACACAAACAATACATAGAACAACTCAAATAACAACAGAACTACACAAATAACAACTAATTTGGTAGTGTGGGCCGTGCCTTGTCTTTGCGAGTTTTACCCTGGCATTTGCCTTACAACTGAGGAAAAAGCATGGGAAAACCTCAGTCAGGGTAAGAAAAACCTCAGTCAGGGTAAGAAAAACCTCAAGTCAGGGTAAGAAAAACCTCAGGTCAGGGTAAATATGGATGGGTATGGCAAGGGTAGGTTATAATCTACCAATATACTTATGTTCAAGTAACATTTTATGTAAATCTGTTGAATGCATGATCAAACATAAGTATTCACATTATTTGTATAAGACTTTAGATTCAATCGCTGTTCAGGCACACACACATGTAAATATATATAAAGCCTGATGAAGGCTCCTTTGTAGACAAAACATGTAGCTGCCATTATAACATAATGTAATAAATAGCATGTTGTGAGAAGTAAAACAGACTTTATGCATCTTATCTTAAAAAGTGCAGTAAATATCCTTATTGCCTAAATATATTAAATAAATTTCTAGGGGTGTCATCATGTGTGAATCTGGTATGAAGGATATTTATATTCTTGACCTTACAAATTGCACCTGGATTATAGGACATCTGTAAGATAAAGGATAATTTCTGGATAGTAGGTATGCTTACGAAGGTTTGAACTACTAAACTTTCAGCCTGTGGGCCTATTGATGGAGGTTTGAACTGTAAACCTGTGTGGCCAGAAGGTCTAATGAACTGAAATGAACTGTCAACACGTCATGAACCGCACATTTTGCAGATATTTACAATGTATAACCAACAAATGCACTGTGTATTTAATAATTTAATTGTATCTAACAACTCCTACATGTTTTGTTGCCTCATTGCATCATCATCTGGGAGTTCTTCTGTTATACTAAAGTTAAATGCCAGTTAAAATACATTCTATTAGTACATACACTTAAAGTGTTAAAAGCATGTCGTTACCAAGTAGGTAATATAGTCATTGTTACATGTGGTGTTATAGTAATATAGAATGAGATAATAAAATTAATGTGCTGATTCGTGTGTGGTGACCTTACATACAGTCAATTATAATCAAGTTTATATCCTTTGAGATTCTGAACCTGTACCGAATTGTGTGATTCATTGTAATGCAATGCAATATTTATCCCAGTAGAATTCATATGAATATGTAACCAGGTAAGCTTACCCTGAATTGTGAAGTTCCTAGTGTGAAGGCCTGTTGGTAACTGAGCTGGGAGCAAACACTTGGATTATGTAACACCCACCAACAACAGAGTGTACTGAGTGATGAACAGAAGGTCAACAACCTCAACCCGATTTTTGCGCTAGCCGTCATTACAAGGTGGTACCAAGACCATGTTACATATTGCATTGCATCACATAGAATCATATAATTTATTACGGGTTCAGAATCTCAAAGGATATAAGCTCGATTATAACTGATCATATATTTGGGCACCAGAAATGATCAGAACATTAAGATGTAATTATAATCCAAGTAATCACTTCAAGAACTGTGAACCCTTCTGTTAGTTATGGAAGTTCGTTTTATTATCTCATTTTAGTATTGATTTTATATTACTATGACAGTATATGTAACATCGACTATATTAACTGCTTGGTAATGACATGCTTTTAACACTTAAAGTGAATGCGCTTATGAAATGTATTGTAACTGGCATGTAACTATGGTATAACAGAAGAACTCCCTGAAGATGATGTATTGAGGCAACAAAACATGTAGGAGTTTTTAGATACACTTAAGTATTAAATACATGGTGCATTTGTTGGTTATACGTTGTAAATAAATGTAAACATGTCTGACCAGAAGGCCTACTGGTGACAGGTTGAACTGTAAATATGTCTGGCCAGCAGGTTGAACTCTAAACATATCTGGCCAGAAAGTCTACTGGTGACAGGTTGAACCATAAACATGTCTGGCCAGAAGATCTACTGGTGACAGGTTGAACTGTAAATATGTGTGGCCAGAAGGTCTATTGGTGACAGGTTGAAATGTAAACAAGTCTGGCCAGAAAGTCTACTATCAAGGCTTGAACCATAAACCTCTTCCAATACTTTTGATTAAAATTAACTGAGTAAAACAGGATGTGATCATGTTCTTGGAGCTTACTGTTTTCAAAATTTGGCTATGTTTTATTATGATTTGGAGAAGGATGCAATAATTTTTGTCTGTTGAGACATTGATACTTGAAAAGATGCCACAAGTCTTTGATTTATGGAGTTGTATTTTACTTTTTCTAGCTACCAGATGGGCGTGTAATAAAGGTTGGTGGAGAAAGATTTGAGGCACCTGAAGCTCTGTTTCAGCCACATCTTATAAATGTTGAAGGGCAAGGTAAGTTACTGCATTGTCATACAAAATTATGAGTGTTGGGAATTCATTTATTTAGTGACTCCATCTGTTCTAATACGTTAACCTACATATGCTCTTATATTGCATAATGTCCTCCATCAGCTTTGTAATGTAGTTCAGGTTTGTCACTGGAACTTGTTTGTAGTCTGACTCCAGTACCTATGACATCCATACTGCATTTTTTGCTTAGCAGTGTTAATGTTGTTAGGGTCAAGAGCAGCCCTGCCTTATTGGGTGGGCCCTATTTTTAGGCAAAATGATGCAAACTGTTCTGGAGAGGTGAAAAGTAACATGTTGAAATGGTATGGACATGTATTGTGCGTGGGAGATAACAGATGGCCGAAGCAAATATTGACCTGGTCGTTGGAAGGAAGACAAATGAGATGAAGACCAAAAATGAAGTGGGACATTGAAGTGAAAAGAGTAATGAAGCAGAAGAATCCAATATCTAAAAGATGCAATAACTTGGTAAATATAGCAAAAAGCAACAAAGATCCATTATGTTAGATTAGATTAGATTAGATTTGTGATTGAGTTCGAACCCTTTTGGTCCCTTTGGATGGGGCCCTTGTGCCTCATGATCTGATGTCAAGTCAAGTGAGCCCTGTTCCTTTACTGAAATTCCAAATGGCACCCAGATTTATACTCTTTAACATCCTCTGGGTCTAAGAAAAAGGAATCCAAGTATGCCTGTTTGAGTGAAGCCACAGCTTCTCACTCACATAAAATGTGGACTGAGATTTCCTCCTCTGCTCCACACCTCCTACATAAGGGGCTAGCAATCAGCCCTGTTAAGTAAAGATGTCTTCTCAGGGTGTTATGTCCAGCAAAGAGGCCAGTAACACCCATGGTTGCCACCTCATCCCCTCCAGCACCATAATGGATGAAGAATCAAAACTAAGTACAAAGTGGACCCTGTTGTGTTCCTCCTTGTGCTCATATACTCTCCAGCAGCCGTTATTCAGTCCTTAGTTCAGTCTACAGAGTCACTGAAATTAGGGCTCCGTATCTTTTACAGGGCCCAGAAACCAAGCCACCACTCCTTTATAGGTAGGAAAAGCCTCCAAGCCCACCATTTTAAGCCTAAAAGTCCTCCCATGCCTTAAGAGTTGGTACCTTACTACCCAACCAGTCCCAGGTCTCCCTATCCTGGCATACCACAATGGCAGCTCCTTTTGCTGATAGGTATCGATGAGCCTGGAGGTGAATCCCTTCTTAGGGAGCTCATCCCAAAGCCCACCAATTGCCTGCTGGATGTTGACAAAGTTTTCTTTGGAGACCTGAGTCTCCAGGTAGCCATCACAAACAATGGCCATCTGCAGACCCTCCTGAGCAGCTCTAGCAGAGCTCAGTTGCCCAATATGCGTGGGTCTGTTTGCCTCTCCACCCTCAGGAGTGCCACCGGACAGCCTCTGATGCTTAGCAGGACCCTGTAAAGGCCCCTCACTTACAGTACTGGTCCCACGAGTGAGGGGGTGATTTCAAGCCCACCTAGCAGATTGAATATTCAATCACCAACTACATGAACAATATACACAAATATTTATAATTCAAATTAACGGAAGAGGAAGACAAAAACATGAACTGTTTAGATCTATCCATGCATAGAAACAACAATAACCTACAACTAGGAATTTACAGAAAACCCACACAGACAGACACTATTCTACATTTCACATCCAACCTACCATTAGAAGACAAACTTGTAACATATACATTCTACATAAACAGAATGCTATTAACACCACTCACAGAACAAGCTAGACAACAAGAATGGAAAACTATCTGCACCAAAGCCAGAAATAATGGTTTTTGATTACAGATCATCTATAATTTAAAGAACAAACTGATACTGAAAACACAAAAAATGGAAAATACACTCACACAGACACAAAGAAAGAAATGGATCACATTTACATATCACAGTTTACTCATACACAGAATTACTAACTTGTTCAAAAGTACCGACTTAAACATATCTTTTCGAATGTGTAACACTATATACAACCAGTTATGCAGGACACCACAAAACAAAATAAACTCTAGTGGAATATATAAATTACAATGCAAAATATGTGACAAAGCATATGTTGGCCAGACTGGAAGATCAATAGAAACAAGACACAGTGAACATATAAGATATATCAAAACAAATAACCCTATCTCAGCATATGCATTACACGTTCTCAAAAATATACATGAATATGGAAATTTGGAATAAACTATGCAGTTACTGAACACATGTAGTAAAGATAATGAACTGTTGGGAGTCATTCTACATGCAAATGCTACAACAGCGTAACTTATTGATCGATGAGCAGAAGGTCAATGAACCCAACTCACTATATGCTCTAGCCAACATAATGAAACAACAAGTCACACAACCCGATACCCCTCAATACATGCCAGACTAACTAACACACTAACAACATCAACAAGGGGTAAGTCCATTATTGAGTACATTCAGTATATTCACGATATAATATCTATACATCCATATAGTAACATCCATATTTATTGCAGATTGTAAATGCTGCCACAAATACACATTTCTTACACAAGAGATTATTATGTCAAACAGATTTTATTTAATTGTAAACACAACAAAATATTTTAACATTTTAATAATTTTATGAAATTGTAATTTTAACAGCTGCAGTCTAAGATCTTATGTAACCTAGCAAGGTACAGATGTGAAACTCCCTGATGATGACATGGAAATGTCAAAATATGTGAGAGTATAGATTATATAAAGAGACACTGTTGTGATATATACTGTTATGATATTAATTGTGCGTTTGTTGGTTATAATTAAAAAAATGCTTTTTTATGTGTTTTGTCATATTCCTTTCTGCAGTAGTTACTGTGTTCAGTTCAACTGTCACTTTGATGCTTCTCATTGTATATCTGTGTATTTGATTGTAGGCATTGCAGAATTGGTATTCAACACAATTCAAGCTGCTGACATTGATATGCGAACTGAGCTTTACAAGCATATTGTGTTATCTGGAGGATCGACTATGTACCCTGGATTACCCAGCAGACTGGAGCGTGAAATCAAACAGCTGTACTTGGAGCGAGTTTTGAAGAATGATATAGACAAGCTATCGGTACAGTGCACAGTGACTTGTTATGTTACTTTGGTTTCTTTTACGTTAAAATGTCCACATGTAAAATGTATGTGTGTGTGGTCCATGCTGATGAAGTGAACCTGTTGTTGACTGACATCTTTTCTGGGATGTGGTTAGCTGCTGTATGTCCTAACAGGTGTACCATGTTACCAAGATATTCTGAAGTTTAGTCTCAGACTGTGCTTGTATTTTGCCTTGTCATTAACTGATGCTTTTCTATGATCTTTGACAAGGGAATGTACTTAATTTATAAACCTACTTTGATATTTATAAACCTACTCCAGGGAAGGTGTAAAAATGAAATGTAACTGTTTGGCAACAACAGGACTTGCTGCTAGTTAAGCATAGATGTTAAAGAGGTTATAAAAGGGTTATTGGGACCAAACATAAATAGATGGTAAAGGATTGGGACTTTTGAGCCTTGGCTTTCTTGTGGACTTGTACTCTCTCTGAGCTTTTGACACTAGTGGGAGTTTAACAATCAGAAATACTGCGAAAAAAGAAATTTCTGTTAGTTGCAGTAAGGAAGCTGGTACAGAAAGAAATGCTGAGAAGACTAAGCATGTTGATATCTCACCACCAGAATGGTGTCAGAATTGTAATATACATGTAAAGATTGGTTAGAAGTACCGAAAAAGTGTAGTCATGTATGAGGGAATGACCGAATTACACAGAAGTTAAGAACACATTAAATTCAAGTAATGCTTGCTACCATTCAGTTCAGAAGCTGTTGTCTTGTCTCCTGTGTGTAAATATGAATAGTAGAGCACATAGGACTATGATTTTTGTTCTTTTGTATGAGTCTGAATTTGGTCTCTCACTGTGGGGGGATGGGCAGAAATTGTGGGTACTTGAGAACATGGTGCGAGAGGAGAATATTTACTTGTAAGAGAGAGGAAGTAACAGGACGTTGGAGGAAACTGCATGGTGTGGAACTTCCAATTTCTGACTCCTTACCAGATGAGAAAGTAAATTTCTGGAGTTGAGATGGACAGGGCATGTACCCAACATGGGAGAAGTGAAGATTGAATAAAACATTTGTCAGGAAATGAAGAGAAGAGATTCTGTGGATACTGACACACAAATGAGAGGGCAATATTAAAATAAATTATGAAGGTACAGTTACGAGGCCTGTTCAAAAAGTATACAACGTGATTTTTTTCCGCGGAAACTAATGTAGCACGGGAGGTGTGCTATGGTAGGGAGGTGGAGGGAACCTTCATGTGCATACATGGATTTTTTTCCGCCAGCAGATAGCGTCAGTCGCGTGCAGCCAGCATGTGAGTGAGAGTGTATACACAACGCGTGTCACATTTTTGTTTTCTGCGAAAATGATGGAACGACTCGAGCAGTGGTATTGCATCAAATTTTGCCAGAAGCATGGCAATAGCCAAGTAGAAACCATTCGGAAGATTCAGCAGGTTTTCGGCGATGATGCCATGGGCATCACACAAATTAAGGAGTGGTACAGCTGATTCAAAGATGGCTGCACTTCGGTGGAGAGCGACGCTCATTCTGGGAGGCCCTCAACAAGCCGAAATGACGAGCTCATTGACCAAGTGCAGACTTTGGTCATGCAGGACCGTCGTCTCACTGTCCGAGAACTTGCGGAGGTGATGGGGATAAGCACTGGTTCGGTACATTCCATTTTGACTGATGATTTGGCCATGCGTAGAGTGTCCGCGACGCGTGGCACCTGCATTACGACAATGCACCAGCTCATTCCTCGCAACTGATTCAAACTTTCTTGGCCAAACACAACATTCCTATGGTTCTACAGGCTCCCTACTCTCCCGACATGGCTTCTTGCGATTTTTGGCTGTCGTCTCCCCCC
>Ga0268261_10000394_pt1 | contig 27171 bp, 9 predicted proteins | sample TergutNc150P1_FD_190353 | JGI IMG/M metagenome (GOLD analysis project Ga0268261, IMG submission 190353) | Nasutitermes corniger P1 segment gut microbial community from laboratory colony in Florida, USA - Nc150 P1 (SPAdes) (version 2) | ecosystem: Host-associated > Arthropoda: Insects > Digestive... | reverse complement strand
ATAACGCTCGAAACATGTTGAACTATTAATGTACGGTGGAATAATAAATTCCCTTACTAAGCTGCATCTCGTTGGTTATTGCTACTAGTCATACTACGATGCACGGTTCCATGAATGTTAAAAATATATGAAAGTTCCCTGTACCAGCCCAAGTACTTCATACTAACAGACAGAAACATGCTGTTGTCCTTAACCAACCATGGGATTCTACCCTTTGACAAAGAAAAAGGATACCACAGCCTAGCCTGGTAATAGTTTACAAATGAACACCAGTATGAAAATTTGCAATGTCAACTCACCTCCACAAACAGGACACTTGACTAAACTTTCTTCTGTAGACTCTCTGGAAGCAGGACCAATCTCTTGGATTCCTGTAACTCCACAACTGTTAGTAATATCAAGAATGTCACTGTTGGATGTGTGGTACTTCTTAACAGAATCATCAACCTCTGACATCTTCCTCTTCAGCATTTTATTTTTATTTCGCTGTATGCCACATTCTGACTCTCCTTCAGAATTATCATTTAAAGATTTGTCACAATCTACCAAATTGTCACTTACTTCTCTCATACAAGGCACACTGTCATGTGTATTACCATAGTCTTTCATACTAATTAAATTTCGTCTCGCTGAAGGGCTTTTCACAACACGATTGCTTGTCTTGGATGTACTGGCTTGCATAGAATAGTTATCTCCTTCTGTACACAGCCAACCTGTACCATCACCTCTATTGTTACCATCACATTTTTTCATTGAAATCTGGTCTGTTTTAACAGCATTGCTGTGGTGTGGCATATCTACAGAAGCAGCAAGTTCCTTTGGTTTCAGAGAGTCTTTATTGGAACTGTGTTCTGTTTCACTGCTTTGGTTCAAATGCGTTGGCCTGGTATTGCTGGATTTTTTACATTTCAGTGACATTACATATTTCTTAACAACAGCAATGAAAATACGTCTTTCCTGAGGTGACAACTCTCGGCCTTGGACCTGTTCCAGCTCCTCTCGTAATTCAATTAACTGAATACTGTCCAAGTTCCTATCCTGTAGATTAAGAGATTCTATAAAACTAAGAACAGACACTTCAAAAAAATCTTTATCTACATCTTCATTCTTGGTTCTGCTAGAAGGTGTTCTGTCTTTTTCATATAGTTCATTACTCTTCTGATCAGTCTGCAGAAGCAGCTTATCACTATGGCAAAGAGGAGATGATCTACTTAACTGCCGACCAACCAGTTTTGAGCTCAGTGGACTGCAAGAATAAACACGGTGCATTATTATATGACTCCAGAGAAAATAAAGCTGTATTAATGAGCAATAATGTTCAAATAACTACATGAATTATTTAAAATATATATATTCTATGTCCAGGTTTGGTTAGTTTTGAGTTACTATATGACCCTGACTTCTAAATATGCTACCTCTGTAACACACATCATTGTATCTCCATGGTGACAGGAGAAACAATAAATATCATGTCATACCAGAAGAAATGTTGGTGCATGTGTAGTGTGAGTCTACAGAAAATTGTATATATTAGACATATAATATTTCTGCTTATTTAACACTGCAGTTCTGTAAATTTAACTTTGAACTCTGACTTGGAATGTCCGACCCCTGAAGATAATGTTGGGTGCCACTCACTCAAAGACACAGCAACATATATGGTAAATACAATTCAGAGGAACATGCTGCCTAAACCTTGATGAGTGATATTTGTAAGATTAGGATACAGTCACGATATACAGAGAGGGTGGTTTCTCACAATCCTAACTTTGGTCACTGCAATTCCTCACATTTATGCTGCGCTGTTTCAATTAAACTGACAAGGGCTCCCCTCCCCCCCCCTCTCTCTCTCTCTCTCTCACTATTTCTATGTAAAAACATTTCTTGTCATCTTGTTCACAAAACCCTTCTCCATCCTCACCTAAATAACTCTGATCCTAAAGAAGCATGCAACATGTTTTACCAACACATCAGTTACCATCCACAAAACTAAACAGCGTCAACCCACAAAAGTAAAAATCTTAAAAGAATTCGTACTTACCTCATAGGGTTATTTATCTGATATCTCATTTTTTTCCACTCAGCAAATGAATCAGAACTGATTTTAGTATCCGCAGTTTCCTCCTCCATAAAGCTGAATACACGCAAAAAAGACAGTCCAAACTGCATTTGAAGATTAAATGGCTGTGTGACAACCACACGTAATTGGTCCCACCTTGCCTCTTTAGTTTCTTCAAGGAAGTCACCTGCATAGAGAAAATTTGTTTTCATTTTTAATATATATACCAAACACCTACAGTACTTAATTCTGTCAGTTCTGAAACTGGTCTTGGTTTAGAATATAGATTCACCTTTTCCATAAATTTTAACACAGTTCTTGCTTTGGCCAGTCTTACTCTCCTGCATTGTCATCAAAGCAGAACAAGGCAAGAGATCTTTGAATTCAGAACACCCTGTCCTTGACACCAGCAGAGAAACAAATGCAGAACCACTGTTTCCTAAAAATAAAAACTAGGGTGAAATTAAATTACAAGAACTTGTACAATATACATATTAATGAAAAATACAGTACATTGTAACTAGCAGAATACTCATTTAAAATTCAATGGACAACAAACAGTTTCTGAAAAACTTTTCTATCGTTGACCGAAACACATTATAGCCCTTGAGGTAACTCTGGAACCACAAGTTTACTAAACATGAATACGGAAAGTTCTGAAAAGGCAGTTTTCTGTTTTTATTTGCAATTTATTCCTGTTGAGATGGCATATGCCTACTTTGTAGCACATAATCATTTTAAGTTACGTTATTGATTGTGATATTGATTTTTTATGGCATCTGTTTGGTTACATTGTCATTGCATGTATGTTGACCAATTCTACATCAAACGTGTTTGTTTGTAACTATGTAGATCAATCGAATGTGAATAAAGAATGGAATAATCCAATGTGAGGACATATTATGCTTATCCAGAGTTATATGGGATGTGTCTGAATGTTTCTTCAGTGACATCATAAAGAACCTGTGGGTGACAAGTCTGTTGACCCTCACGGTCACACACACCATGAAACAATGCAACTCTCACATAACTGTTAGCAAAGCCACAGTCATATTGTTAATATGTGCAGACATTCCATCATGCTGTAACTATCTGTACTCTTTATCTCTGTCATACACAGACAGAAGTAGCTGAATAATTTTTGGGTACACCTTTTACACTGAGAAAATCAACCCTTAATGATTTTCATACAATTTTCATGAATGCACACAGCACACACAGACTTTTCTTGAATTTATCAACAACAGAGTTCAATAATCTGTGTGCATGTTGTGACAGTCACTGCTGAAAAACCTATGAATAGTTAACATCAGAAATGTAGAGCATTCCTTTTATTTATGTTGAAAAGAATAAGACTTACGGAAAATGTATGTTTGAAATGAAATGTGTATTTCATTCTCTATAACTTTCATCCAAAACATTTTTTTCCTCTGACAAACATATTGTTACATTACATTAGATATTCATTCCATCAATCCATTTTCCGCGTAAATCACGTCTGGATATAAAACATGTCAACAAAACATCTATACACACTTCACAACTCAAAAACATTCATAGAAGTAGTCCCAAGTACTACTCCATGTCATCAACCACAATAGTAAAATCACATTCATGTTTACACTATTAATATTTCAATAATCCAGTATAAAATTTAGACATATTAGTTATTTAGCATTTACAACTGAAGTGGTCTGTCTTTGTACACAATAAAATATAAAAGTCACTATCATGCCATAGGCAGCAGGTTGTACCCTTATCCAGTCTTAATAAAATGTCTTACATCAATATTTCTTAGGCTTGTATAAACTCTTCTACAGAATAAAAAGGTTTGTTAATTAAATATTTTTTTAGTTGTATTAAAAAGTGTTTCCTACTTGATACCAATCGGGCAAGATCATCGGGAAGATTATTATAAATATGTATACTATTGCAGTAAACACTCTTCTGATATATTGTGAGTCTTACTGCTGGCATATGCAGTTTAAGTTTATGCCTGGTGTTTAAATTATGTATTGAAGTGTTAAATTTATAAATTTCCAAGTTTGATTAGAGGAATCTCATCAGGGAGAATATGTATTGAGAAGCTAAAGTTAATATCTGTAATTCTCGAAACAGCGGTCTGCATGAAGTCCTTGCTGTAGTTCCTGTCATGATTCTGATTTTTCTTTTTCTTTTTTTTTTGGAAAATTCTTTTACTTTCTACTGAATTTCCCCAAAATATAATCCCATATTCTATAATTGCATGGAAATAGGCAAAATAAATCATTTTAATGGTGTTTAAACTACAGAAGGCATACAATCTTCTGGCCAGGTAACAAGCGCTACTCAATTTAGATAAGAGTTTTTGAATACGGTTTTTCCAACTTACATGTTTATCAAGTTTCAGTCCTAAAAATTTTATATTATTTACTCCCATTACTATCTTATTTTGATGTATAATTTGGAAAACTTCACTCTGGCGATAGTTTGTAGTGAATTTCATTATGTTTGTCTTTTCCATGTTCAAAGCTAGGCTATTTGCTGAAAACCATTCTATCATGTATGCTAGCGTACTGTGAAATTTAGATTTTAGTTGGTCGTTAGTATTAGCAGTTAACAGGATGCTTGTGTCATCAGCATATATTACTGGGTTAGCTCCTTGGTTTAAACCACCTGGTAAATCATTTAAATATATTATAAAAAGCAGAGGTCCCAGGATCAAACCCTGGGGAACCCCACTAGTTATGGTTTCCCGATTAGAAGAGTTTTCTTGCTCCAGAGTATGTGACAATGTGCTACCCTTTTGTTTTCTATTTTCAAGATAAGATTTAAACCAACAATGTCCTTTTCCTCTGATTCCATAATAGTATAACTTGTTTAATAAAATATTGTGGTTAACACAATTGAATGCCTTGGTCAGACCACAAAAGATACCCCCTACTTAATGTCGTTGATTCAGCTCAGTGAGTACATTATTGGTGAGGGTAAAAATTGCATTTTCGATGCTTATGCCTTTCCTAAAACCAAACTGTTCAGCAGCCAAAATGTGGTTTGATTCTAAGTGTTGCTCCAATCTTTTGAACATTATTATTTCTAAAATTTTTTATGTAGTTGTTAAGAGGGATATTGGTCTATAGTTGCTTATTTCTTTTTTATTTCCTTTTTTGTAAATGGGTCGCACTATAGCATATTTGCATCTTTCTGGAAATATTCCAGTAAACAATGAGTTATTGAATATGTGAGTTAGGGGTTTACTTATAGATTTTACGCAACGTTTTAGAATTCTATTAGATATTCCATCATACCCTGTTGAATTTTTAGATATGAGAGACATTATTGTTATTTTTATTTCAGCTTCAGTGACCGGGATTATTTCCATTTGCGTTATATTATCAAACTTGGTATTCCGTAGTAATTTTAAGGCTTTATTTGTGTCGCCATTTTCCGTACCTAACTTTGCAGCTATCTGTGTATAGTAATTATTAAATGTGTTCGCAGTGTCCTTGGTATTACTTAGTGTTCTATCGTCACAATTTATCTTAGTTATTATATTGTTTGCATGAGTGAGTTATTCTTTAGGAGCTTGCAAAATGGCATGTATGCATCCATGTTAAATTGTTATTTAAATTATCAGCTATAAACAAATAATGAAATGGCTCCAAAAGTTTATATAAAATTCTCCAAAATCATTTTTCATGAAAATCTGTTCAGTGGGTCTTAAAATATTTCATGCACATGGATGAGTCACTTCTAACAAGTACATGCAACACTGCACACTACAATAGAGCTGCCTTGTGGTTAGCAAGTCACAATGTTGACCAAAATTCTTAGAATACAATTACACATTTAAAATCAAGTATATCATTACCAATATGTACACTACTAATAACACAGCACTCTGCCAGCTGAAATGTTGCTGCCATGGATGTAACTGTTCTTGAAGCTGCAGTTAGCCACTTCCTGCCATTTACATCTCCATTAAGTAAATTCTCAGCTGGATGCTTCTCATCCTGCAAGTTTCAAGTTAAAAACAACTCTTGTAAATGCAAAGAGTATAAGAAAAATTTTGTAACAAATTATATAGAGAATGCAAGTAAATACACCAGTGAAATTGTGATGGAGTTCACATGTCCTGAAAAACATATTCTGTCTCTCAGTATCATTGCAATTCAAGATTACAATATTATACTGTACAGCTGACTGAATTATTCAACTGATCGATATTAACAGAGGCACTCAGTTTCGGCAGATCCATTTCTCTGCCTTTGGCTATCCGAGTTTCATACAAACTTTAGCTACATCTTAATGGCCCAGATATGTTACGCATGGGCTATATGGGACCTGTGAACCGCGGTGTGGCAAGGTTATAGGTAAATCATTACTGAGGCCGAGGAGTGCTAATTTTCTTGGAATATGGGCGGGCGAAACCTCCATTAAGGATGGAACTTGCGTCTTAACTCGCTCCATCTATTCTGTAGAATGGCATTTCACATTATTAAATTTAAAACACAAAAGCAAATAACTTCCTATAAAACAAAGCGTTATCATTAGACACTCTACCTGTGAGGTATAACTTTTAACTGTTGTCAATTTTATTTCCGGCATGTGCGAAGAGCGACTGAACGTCTTTCGTTATTCAAAATGTTCGATTCACACCTTCAGCTCCTATCCGTGCTCAACACACTGCACGACTAATTGCATTATCACAAATTAGTATACAGTACATATTGATAATGGTTACAAGCCACATTTACAAACTTCATGTCGTTTCAAATTCATGTTGACAGTGCAACATACCAATTACCATGGCTTCCATTACATAACATCTAAATTTACCCAACCTGTGTCCCTGCTCACAAGAAGTGATATAGACCAAACGGGTATAAACACATTTGATGCCCTTGGATTTCAGAAATTTCACGAATTAATTTGCACTATCACAAAATGGGGACAGTAAAATCTGTAGCAATCTTCGCGTTAGCAAACTTCAGTGCCAGGATCCATTTACCATTTGCCTCCATTTCCAGCTATGCATGAAACCGAAATGTACCCAAATAATTTTTCTCCTTCAGAAGCAAAGACAGACTGGGGTAAAAAAAAAAGTATGAACGATTCTGTTACATTTCACAAAATATAACAGTCATTCTATATGTCTAACATATCCATCCTCCAGAACTATTTTACATTTAAGGATACCAAGTTTTGAGGTTGGTTACGACTAAGCAAGCTATAATCTTGTATGAAATGGCAGCGTAAATTATTATGTGTGGTACAAGCAACATTTTCGTGTACAAATGCGTGATAATCGTAATTGTATATCAGTGATGTTGCCGCGTGTAGTCTTACTATACAAGTTTGCTGGTGATAAAACTGTGAGGTGAGACGATATGGTACAGAAGTCTATCCGGACTGAAGTGTCATGATCTGTGGATATCGCTAACACACACTTCAGTTCTACTTCGTAGTCATGAAAATTAAATAATGAAGACCTTCACACGTGCCACCTTAATCCGATTTACAATAAGACTAGTTTTATGACGGATTAACGTTCCATATACTGGCGACCTGCCCACAGCGAATGATTACCATATAAATGCAAACATACATAGCTGTTATCTGTGCCAATGGAGGTGTAAAACTGGAATATTGTAATGAGGATTAATACTTTTACGAAGTGCATAGATTTCGCAAGGCAATGTGACAGTCCAGTGCCATTTATCCTTCTATGAAGAAAAAAAGAACCAGTACTTCATTGATAACGCCAGTAAAAATGATTACGAGCTGTAATCTGAGTAGAGCGTCAGTATGCGATGGAAAGCAATTGTCATGTTGGTGCATTGCGTCGTAGCTGTTATCAAAATTGAGACGAAACAGGCGCAGTAAACGGTGCAATCTTGTAAACGGTGCAGGTAAGCTGAGAGTGGGACGTAGGCTTTTTAACATTGTACTTAGAGAGTAATCGGGAATAATCTTGGATGTTTAAGGGTGCGATTTATATGAAATATCAGCGTGTATCTTGGTCTTGTTCTTGACCTGATGGAGGCTTGTTGCGAAAGGAATCGTGTTCTCATTAATGCTTCGGTATATAAACGGGCAGATCATCCATTCATTTCAGGTGTATTATTGCGGCGATTAGGATGTCCGACCATTTGTCAGAACCTAGATACGCGGGGAAACATAGTCCATCACTCCTGTCACCAGAATCTCCAGGTGGCAGTCCCAAATTACAAGTGCCAAGCCCTATTGTTACAAGACGCACCAGGACTGAATCTACGTGAGTATATTATATCATTACATTGGTATATATTGTGTACTGTTGAAAGTTTTCAGATTGTAGCAAGATAACTGTGGCTGTATTTTTTCTAAATTTAGTAACTGCTTATGCTTTTTCTAGCATACTGTGCATTGTTATCACTAGGATGTGTAACATAACAAAGGTGGCATTCCCAACAGCATACTTAGAATAGAATGTGAGATTGAATAATTGAAGTGTAACAACATCTTAGTGTCGTTAATCGTAAATTATTTAGATTATAAGATCAAATGATATTGGTGAATAATGAATTAGAATGTGAAAGGGGTCAAGGTGGAATGTAAGGTAGTATCTGGGCATTTGGAGGGACTGAGTAAAACCAGTGTGAGCTGGGATTGAACCCATGACATTGAAAAACTGAAAAGGGCTTATTGTCTACATGACTGCAGCACAGAGTTATATCAGTTCGAGGTACATTGACATTAAAGAATAAAACTTGGATACAGTATGCAACAATGCAAAATAGAATGAAAGAGGTAATAAGCATTGCATGTTCTGAAAGCACCCATGAAAAGTCTCTAGGAGAGTTGGTCTCAGAGAGATCAAACTGCATACCTCTCAGTCTCTATAAGAATATATGGTTTCTTTGAAGTACACTCCTTATTTTGGACTTTTACTGTGGTCTGTTATGTACATCCAATGCTGCATTTGGGAAGTCACTTCTGTTTCCATGCGTGGGTGGTTCCCTTAGAAATAACAAATCTCAATCTGTGAGCTAACACTGCCTGGTATTGCATTTGCCTGAATGATTTTTGCAGTATTTACAGCTTTGGTGAGTTTTGTTACAAATGCCATTCCCATGTGGGATGATGTTTTCACAGAAGTAAGTTTAAAGTGTTATTCTATAAAGTTTAAGACATTTGTTTTTCATTTTCTTGGCAGTGACTTGCGTACTGTTGTAAATAGCTGTGTGACCTTTGATACTTCAAGATAATTGATTGTTGCACCTACAGAATTGTGCATTATCATTTTATTATTACAGAGTCATTCTTTCAACTCAAAATTTTATTTACTGCTTTGAAATGGTACCTGAAATTCTGTTTGCCAGTTAACCCCTGCATTGCTATTCCCATAATACTTTTGGTTTAGATCATAGTATTAGTTGTTATGTTCCAGTTTTTCTTCATTACCATTGGAGTTACGGCTTTCTACATGCATTAATGATATATGTTTTATTTTGAGGGAAGAGGAATTGAATTTTAAGTCATCAGTTGAATGGGTAAAATTGCACAGAAGATACCCTTCAGTTGGATAACATTTCCTAGCTCCAGAAATGAGCGTGTCCTAATACACACACATAACTTTATTAACCCTTGCTTAAAGCACATTTAATTAAACCAATGTTTACCCGTCATTTATTTTGTCAATAGATCAGCAAGGGCATTTGAGAATCCAGTTGAGCATGGGAAAGTAAAAATGTTCAGCCGATCAAAAGGTCATGGTTTTATCACCTCAAATGGCTCTGGAGAAGATATATTTGTGCACATCTCTGAGTAAGTTTACAGCCTGTTTGTGTTAAAATTTTAAATGCATTTTTCAAGTGGTGAATTGGCATATATCATTTAATAATATTGTAGATAATATAAGTATGGAGAAGTCTATTTACTGTATGCATGAGTGTAAGAAAACACAATCTCTGCTTGCAAAGGTGAGTCAGCCAACTGGTTCTCATCTTAGAAGCAGAAATCAGTGCGAACCTAATGGCACACTGGTGGTAAACAGCTTTTTATTTAAGAATTTCAAATACAGAAAACTGTTGTATCCCGACTAAGATGTTGGTTGTCGGAACGCCGAGTGTTGTAGCCGAGCGGTTGGTTACGTAGAAGGAACAGGCACAGGGTGCATTGGACACTTAAGAATTAATATTCACGACTCCAGTCCCAACTTTAACGAAAGAGAATGGTAGTTTATTGTGAGTTGAAGAAGTTGGTACAGATGTACAGATGCTGTGTGCCGGGGTGAAAAGATGCGGCACACTTATAAGTTGATTGTAGAGAATTACGCACAAAAGTTTACTATGAAGGCCCAGGCAAGACACCAGCAGCTGAGTAAAATTCAAGTCCCCCGAATAGACCGGGTAACAAAGCTTTTATACTCCCAAAAGTAAGGGAGGGGTTGATATGACGCTACAAGTTGTAGGGGGTAAAAGCTAGAAATGTTTATGAACCGTGTTTATAAACATGAACACATATATTCATCAACAACTGCTAAAGGCAAAGGGGTGCAGTCGTCTCAGCAGGACCAAGCCTGTCTCCTATCACTGGACGCCTGGGGTGTAAGGGTTTTTTATAATCAAGGATGCGGGTGCCTTCTCTGGGAACGGACAGGCATGTGTCTTTTCAGTAACAAAAGCTGAAGAAACACATTCACATCTTATGCACAATGGAAGGTTGCTGTCGCCCAGCGCAATTTATGACCGCCGTATGCGACAAAACACCAGATCCTTCTCCCATTTCAGCTTTGAACCATTTGACCAATTTTCATGAAACACTTGGTGTGTGTATGCTTAATGGCAATGCATATGCATAGGAAAATATTAATAGGACACACAGAGTAAAAGCTGGTTTATTCTGGACCAAAGGCTTGTGATGTACTGCAGTTTTCTGGATATTGCCTCCTCATGGACAGACATAGCCATTTAAATTGTCATATGATGTCCTGTCCTATTTTCTCCACTACACTTAATATTTCCTCTTTATTACTACTAATATAACATGGTGTACATATAACCTCAAATGTCAACAAGACACAAATATTTCACTCTTAAACATCATACTTACAACACCAAATTACCTATACATTTTGCTGTCACTGTCTTTTAACTTTCATGTACATTAATTAACCCAATTAATTGTGTGTCTTTATTAACCTCTAGTAGACAGATGTAAATGCTTAAAGTATCTTGTGCTGCAGTGTTTGGGAAATAAAGTGTGTGAATTAGGGTTTTAACATTAGGTGGTCCAAACAGAAAGTGACTTTTAAAGAATGAGTCTCTTTACAAATACGTGATCATTCAATTTGTATCAGTCTTCATTACACCACATCTTTACACATTTTTGTTTGGTTTATTTAATACTCCTGCAGTCAGTCTTTTTAAGAAATTACTTTATTGTGTTCCAGACAGTGGTGACAAGGTCTGTAGATTCCTCCTGTTGCTATTACATTCATATGGGTCAGATTTTATGACCTTCTTCTGGTTGCATTTTGCGTCTAGGAAACTAACAGTTTTGCCCTTCACTAATTTTTGAGGTCTAGTTTCTTGGTGAAATAAAACCATAGCAACTGCAGACGCAGAGAAGCTGTCTTTCTGTCTCTCTGTCCATCCGTCTCTGTCTTCAGAAGATCAGTTGCAGATTCAAAACAGCATAGACTAAATATAGACGTTGTTCATTTGATACTTGGCCTAGATTCTGGCGATGTTTCTGACTGTGACCAGTGTGACAGTGATGTGTCCGATACATACGGTACGAAAAAACAGCCAGTTACATCCTATTAAAAGATGCACAAGTGGGTTGAAAGACAAAGCACATGGAGAGGGGCCTTGAAAACAACAACAAAGATGAAAGTTGCGAGAGCGATGAGACTACTACAACATATGTCTTGTGGCACTTCAGCATGGAGAGAATAGATGAGTGCAACAAACACCTGGCTTCATCAGTTCAGTGGTAATAAAACTGGCGAAAGACAGAACGTCTTCATTTCTAAGATATGACATTTCTGAATGGCTTCCTCCTCTTGGACTGCGTGTGGGACCAGAATGACTCACAGAGACTATGACTTCTGACTTTTCATCATGTGGAACTTGAGTTCATTTGAGATTGTGGGATATCAGCTGGTGATGGCAGATTTTCATAATCACAAAACATATGAATGAACAGGTATGTCATGAAAAATATTTGCTTTGCTAAGCGCACTACCAGAAAACACACAGAGACCAGCATATGGCATGCCAGTGCATTTTAGAGACAAGCATATGGATGTGTAGAATGATTTAACTTAAATTATATAATACAGACTTCAACTGCAATGGATAAGAGAAAAAAAATTAAGTTTTAGTTCTTTGTTTCTGTCCTATACTACATGGCACCATCTAATACCACTTCCACCATGGACGCTGTTGGATGTCTGGCTGTACTGCCCTCCCTTCTGTGCCTTTCATTTTTGTTCCTTTGAATATGTTGGGAGAATCTGTTTGCAACTTACAAGCATTCTTGAATGTCTGCTTGCTTGGCATATTCCTTTCATTGCTGCTGAAAACTGGAATGCAAAATACATAACTACATTACTGTAAAAGTGTACAATAATATGTTGCTGGGCTTTGAAATTTTCATTCAGTAGAGCTTGATGCCAGGCCCAGATAGACCAGCTTTTATTATATTAGGGAAATGGCAGAATAATTTTTAATTATTCAGGATAGAAGCTTATCCAAGAAAATGTATAATGATTATTCCTGATTTTGGTTCCAGCATTGAAGGAGAGTATGTACCACTGCCTGGTGATGAAGTAAAGTACAAACTCTGTCCAATTCCTCCCAAGCATGAGAAGAACCAGGCAATCAACGTGCAAATTGTCAATCTGACACCTGAAGTACATCTCAGATGGGACTGCCCAGTAAGTGAAGAAGAATCTGAATTTCATGGCCAGTGATCTGCAATCAAAGGGAGCACCTGCAACTGAAGACTGCATTGATGTGCCGTAGCTGTCAGTTCATAGCATGTTATATTGCTCTGCCTATATTGTCATCATGAATGGTGTTTGGTTGTAACTTGTACATGCAGCCGTTTCAGCAACAGCCCTTCATTTTTAAATTTTTTTGCAAACATTAAAAAGTGTTTACTTTAGAATAATATTTGTCTGCATTGGTTAATGGATTTTGTATACATTTTGTCTGCACGTATTGAGCAGATGCTAAGACATTTTGAAGCTGTAGAGAACACTGTTACTAGGATTTATAGTTCATAAAAAAATTATGACACTTATTGAAATTAATTCTGATATGCAGAGCAGTCATATTTGGGGCTAGATGTAGAAGGAACTTCATGAATCACATTTGTGAACAAGAAAGCATATGTTATGCATTAATATTATTGTCTTTAATCTGTTGTATTCACAGTGCAACCATTATCCATCGTTTCTCAAGGGAATGCAAAAAAGGGAATGATAAATACAGGAAGACAGCAGTTGCAGGAAAGCATTGAAATGTGCAAGAAACACAAGAAAATTAAAAAAAGGTTATAAATTTTCAACATATGCCCGTACATAATGTACATTTAAAAAGTTACATTAATACCTGTGTGAAACTCACTTATTTTTTTTCCTACTGATGTGTAATTGCCAACTGTTTAGTTTCAGCCTTATGTTTCAGATGAAACAGTGTCAAATTCAAAATATTCCATGTATCATGCTTGCTAATGCTGAGCACATAATAGATTGAGCTAACAGTTATGTAAGCAGCATGTACTGGTTCAAGCTGTCGATCTCTCTCGCATTTGGTTTTGTGTCCACTTCTAAAGTGATATGCATTCATACATGAAGCAGCCTGATTTGCTTTGTGAGGTGTGAGATGGCAAGCTATATAACGTAGACCGTACGTACAATAAATAATACAAAAACATTAACAGCACATAACAGAATGAATAATGAATCACGAGGCTGTTATTTGCAGAACTGAATTAAATCGAAACAGAGTGATGGAAGACGATGCTGCTAACAAGTTCCGAACTTAGGTCTCAGATTTGCCATTTTAACGTTTATTCATACCATGCAATGAGATGTTCATTGTATGAAACTATACATGATATCAGTCCATTGATTTGTATCAAAATAGGTATTTGTATATGCATGTTGTTGGTTGGTTTTATAAAATGAAACAAGTTTCCCAGTTTGCCACCTTGCAGCTTATGCCTTCTGACCCCAACCATTCAACTTACATACCACATTTGGCTGACATGTGGTGACATTTTGCACATACAGTTACAATTGTGAGGAAGATTATCATTATAGGCAGGTTAGTGCTACTGTGTGTTTCAGAAACATCACTTTCATACCGAATCTGGTTGATGCATGGCACTACTGTACATTCCAAGACTATAACATTATTTATGAATTTTTATCTTGAAAATCGGATTCTGGGAACAATGTGTATTGGGACCAGGAATTCTGAACGACTGACAGGATGACACTTTGAGGAATGATGCATCTGATATTACACATTGTTTATATGGGTGATTTTTCAGGAACAGAAGACATTAATAATCATAGGCAAACAACGCTACAGGAATGATGGATAGAGGTTTCATTGCACTGCATTATGCCTTTGACATTTAAGACAGTACTTTTGAACGTCAGCATGTAGTACTGGTCAGATTTTAGACTTCACTTTTATTACCCATGAAGTACATGTGACAACATAACTCTTATGATGTGAAGACAGTTAGTTACTAAAGGTAATTATGTAACTAGCTTAAAAAAAATTTTAAGCACTGTTATGTTATGCAGAATTGCTGAACAGATGTAAATAAATGTCATTCATTTACCAACCACATGTTATGATATGCATGTAAAGTTGTCCTTGTTCATGCCATGGCAACATACAGGAAATTGGAGGTGTAGCTCCCTGCATTCTTAACCTTGGCACTAGAGGGATGTGAGCCTTCAGCTTCTTGACGCAACTGCTTTATCTGTGGGGAAGGAGCCCCCGGTATTCATTTGAGTACACAGCAGGTGTGTCCTGTAGCTGATACAAGACACTTTGGAAGAGAGAACAGTCTCCTGTCCTTCCTGAATATTTAAACATAATTCCCTGGTCATACAGTCCGTATCATATTTACTGTAACTACCATGTGGGCAAATAGGAGAAGTTCCAAGTTTGATGCTATAAGAACAGATACACATGAAATAAGAAAACTGTTTCTTTTCCGCTTGAAGAATCTTGACTGCATTACACTTCTTACATATTGCTAAAATTTGCATTGAAGTCACTGAAGATATACCAAGGACCTGCATATAATTCAGCAGTTACATTTTTGTTTATGTCCTCACTGTCCTGAAATCTTCCTATGAGGGCAGATGTCTTGTGGGGTACAGAAAAAGTTGGCTGGTCTGAAGTGGTGGCTGATCACACTGTGATTTACTATCATGGCAGAATAAGATCATCCATGATACTCTTTGGAATGGACTTTGTGCAGATCTCCCTTTCTCTGTGCAGATCTCCCTTTCTCAAATCGTAACAAAAAATTTGACGAATCATATGGTTCAGAAATAAAAAATCTGTTTTGCTTAATGACTGATATACACTAGGTACGTTACAGGTTTGGCAAGAAAGCAGTACTATTTCATGCATTTATCAAATCCTTCTCCATTTGTATGGAGAAGCTTGGAGAGAAAAACACGTGCCAATCAGTACAGAACCTAGAAGCAGATTTTTGCAATCAAAATTTTGGTAGACTACTTATCTTCTACCCTGAAGATGGAGGCAGCAAATTCCTCTGAAACGCAGGTACTTTTATCCCACATTACATGGCATCACTTATCAAAAAATACTAAAATTGTCAGTACAGGTTAAAGTAAAAGAGTCTGATATAACAGGGTCTTTTGGAAGGTACTTGCCAGATATGACTGCATTGTGAGTTCAGCATCTACTGGTGCTTTGACCAGAATGTGAAATCCACTGTAGGTGAGACAGTGATGTTTCATAATAGGACAAAGTTTTATCCTTGCAGAATGCACTGTGAGCAAAATTTTTTTACTGCCTGGGCCAAAGGGTAAGCATCAGCATAGGTGCTGAAATTTCAAGGTACTAAGATGTCTGTTTAACCTTTACATGCTTTTATGTGTGTTAAGGCCAACAGAAAATTTCCACAATTAATGTGGAAATTAATATGTATACACATCAATGGTTAATTTCTTCATAATTTTTGCTAGTATGGGCCACTACTAACTCAGAATTGTCAGATTTGATCTGAAAAGGATAGTGCCACTTCCTATTTGGATGTGCAACACAGTCAAAAAATTCAGCTCATGCCTTCTGTAAAGTGAACCACATAGGGGAAGGTTAGTTTCATCCAAATTATTGGTTCTTATTTACCAGACTACACAATAATGTATCCTAGTATAACATAATACTACTCACCACTGTGACAAACTCAGATTTTGATAAGTGTTACACAAAGTTTGATGGACTTATTACATGTACCTCATGAAATAGTATAGGCTTAGTTACTTCAACAAATGTATATATAACCAGAATGTTTATTCCCTATTGTTGGTTTTAAAAAATCAGTTTTTCTTTGTTCTGTAACTGATGAGGTGTTAACAAGGCATGATAAACTCAAACTTTTAAGATAGGTTATTTTTAGAATATGAAAATAATAAATAACTGCAGAAAGGAAATTTGTAATTTAATATGGAAACTGGAAATAGGTTTCCACTCTTTTGGGATTTAATGCATCATAGAATGGTTGTTCCATACTGACGTTTCGAGACAACCAACTGGTCCCACCATCAAAGGTGAAAGTCCAAGAATACCCTTGAAGATGGGACCAATAGGTTTTCCCGAAATGTCGGTAAGGAACCACCATTCTTCTCTGTGTAAGCACAGATCTCATTTACATGGTGGCAGAAGCCTGGAATAAAAAAAATCATTATAATGGAGACAGTGCATCCTGGTGGAAGCACATGAATCCAGGGAGTGGCATGGAACCTAAGTGTTACCAATGATCCTAGTTTGAAATTGCTTTCATTAAAATACCTAAACATATCATGTTCAATACTATGGACAACTATAAGGAGATCCCCATTTCTCCGATGATCAAATAAGAAAAACTCTTATATTTGGGTAAATATGGCAAGTTACACAAACATAAAAGAAGAGCTTTTATGGATTTATTTGGACTAAATCCCTCTTTTAATGTGTAATATAAAAATCACCTATTTTTAGAAATGTAATTACCTAAATTCCCATTCCGATAGGCTCATCTACAGAGTATGAGAAACACCACCCAAGGGTCCTAAGAGATCAGGAATCTCTTCATATCCTCTCAATCTGAAGGCAAAAATAGATCCATTTCCAAAATACTCTGGTTTTATATTAGAAACAAAGACAGATAAAGTTCAAAGAAATACCACCAAACACTGTGTAACATCACCACTGCATTCAGTTTTACTATGATCTATGAAGAAAAGATACAATAATTCTAACACCATTAAAACTCTGAACTGGGTTCATTTAGAGATTTATTGTTTCACACAAATGAATACTAAATATCTGGCCAAGTTCTTCAGAAACAGGCAGTTGGCCACCATGTCTCTCAGCAATACAGAGATAGACCCAATAGGATACTTTAGTTACAAAATATGACAAACAGCACAGAAAATACAACAATCAGCTAAAAGTAGTGCTAACACAGATCTCAATGTCATGTATAAATGTAACTGCACACACAAAGGCCACTGAGTTTAATCGTTCGTTTGTGAATACCCTTAAATATTACGTATTTTACTAACTAGCAAGAATGTGATAAGCTTTGTGAAGTACACCAATAAATACAAATATTCTTTTGGTACACTTCAAAACTAATTGGAATTGCTGTACTAGCTTCACAAATAGCCTTGATGCAAGGCCTTTCTCTGGTTGTTACTTAATAAATACAAATGTATTCTCCCCAGAAAACAGCTGCACAGTGTTTATGTATGGAAAACACACTTCAAAATTTTCCTAAATTCTGATAATTACAGTAACATTGCAGTTAATTTTAAACTTGAATTTTACATAATCTTCTGGTCTGAAAAACATGAAGGCAGGCAAAGATAAAATTTAAGTTGTGTTTATGTAAGCACCACTATGTGATATGTGGAGAGGATGAACTGCCTACAATATTTATACACTTGGCACTAGCTGCAGGCAAGTGGTCTGCTTCAGGCCCTAGTTGCTTTATCTCCACGGTCAGAGCCACCATCATTCAATGGATAAGTGGATGGATGGGTCCCAGACCAATGCAGATGCTATGAATGAGAGGAAAATGCCCTGGCCACAAAATAAATGCTTATCCCCCTGTTATCCACCTCACAGTCTAATCACCATACTGACTGAGCTATGCCAGCTTACTGAAGGCAGAAAAGAAGGGGGGGGAGGGGGGGAGAGAACAGGAAGAACACAGCTAAGAATCTTCTGGGGAGAACCATAATACAATATGATTCAGAAGAACCTTTATCAAGAATTACTGGTTGTATATACCATACTACTTTGAATTTAAGATGCCCTCTAATTTAAGGCACACCCCACTTATAAAAATGGATTTTCAGGGGGACGAAAAAAATATGCAAACACATACATTTCACTGACTGTAAAATTTACTACTCTTTTAATGAGGCCACTTGTTCTTCATGAAAAATGATGTTTTAGAGACTCAAAGAGAGCAATAATGGCTTGAATTTAAGACACGTCCTAATATTCAGTCTGGAAAAATGTGAAAAAAGGTGTGTCTTAAATTCAAAGTAATATGGAATAATGGTAAGACCATACTATGGACATAGAAACTTTTACAGTAACAAAACAAGAATGACAACTTTGTTTTATCATTATCATCCCATAATTATGTCACATTGGATAAGACTTGTACTTCAACAAAAACACTTGAGATTTGAGATTATTATAGCAGTGACTATGAAGAATACTGTCTGTCTGTCTGTAAAGTTATGCAGTCTGACAGACTGTCTCTTGTGTCTTATCCTGATGTTTGGGGTTGCAGATGCTTCTGAAAAATAAACAAATTTCTCCCATGCTACATGGTCACAACCCAACACAGTATTCTTACAAACCATCCGTACTGGCCATCACTTGTTCCATACGCTTTAATCAGTATGACATACCACATGCAAATGTGATCATATTATTTGGCAACATTCTGCATGTGTTTATGATGACAGGAATTAAGCTTAAAATTATAAAATTTGTAATAAGTACATAGTGACTAGATGCTACGTAGCTACTAATGTCTACTGAATTGGTGTTCCTCAATATTTCTGACTTGTGCTACACTAAAAAATACATACTGGTAACTCAGATTACACTAAATCACAATTACTGTAATATATGTCCATGTTGCATAAGTCATGTTCATTCATTCATTCATTATACTTATTTTTTATTATAATAATAAAAATCAACAGATGGGCAAGATGTTAGGAATGAGTATTATGTAAAAAAATGGGACATTGAAACTAAAAATGGCTCTTCTGAAAAGCACCACTATCACCACACCTGGAGGTTGAAGGCAGTATGTTCCTCCATAAACAATGATTCCCACCTATCAGACTGCATGCCTGTAATGTTTCTGATAATCATATATGATACTGCGATATGTTCAGAACTGCAGTCATTCCTCAAAATTTCAGAATTCCCAATAAATTATGAGTGTCCTTCAAAAAGCTTCCTACAGTCAATCCTTAATACCTGAATGATACCTGCAACTTCCAGAAAAACTAATTCAAGCACCAGGAAAGACAGTAAGTCCTGAGATATATAAACTTATTAATTCTGTCTGGAATAAGGAAGACTTGCCTCAACAGTGGAAGGAGTTGATCACTGTACCCGTTCACACAATGGGTGATGGATGAGACTGGAGTAATTAGCAAGGCATGTAACTTTTATCAACTACATACAAAATCTTATCCAACATTTGTCTGTGAATGATAACTCCATCTGTACACAAAATCATTGGGGATCATCAATATGTGTTTCACTGTAACAGATCAGCTGCTCATCATATATGAGAAAAATTGGGAATACAATGAAGCAGTACATCTTCTCTTTAAAGAACTTAAGAAAGTGTATGACTCAATTAGGAAGGGGATTCATCTTAACATTCTCACTGAATTTGGCATCTACACAAAACAAGTTAGGTTAATAAAAATGTGTTCAAATGAAATGTATAGTAACGTCTGAAGAGGCAAACGTGTGTCTGGTACATTCCCTATTTAGAATGGTCTGTAACAACAAAAAATTTATCACTACTGCTTGTAAACTGTGCTTTAGAATGTCATTAGGAGGGCTCAAGTATACCATGAGGGACAGAAACAAATTGGGACACATCAGCTTTGGGTCTATGCTGATTGGGCAAAAACATATGTTGTATACAGAAACAGAGGGAGAAGATTTATTAGCCACCAAAAGTAGATTGGTTTAGAAGTAAGTGCTGAGAAAACAAAGCATATGTTTATGTCTCATGAACAGAATGCAGGACACAATCACAACAAAAATGTAGGTTATAAAAAAGGCAAAACATTCTTTTAAAATATGACAGAATTCAAAGACTTTGGAATGCTAACAAATCAAAACTGTATTAAATGAAGAACAGACTGAATTCAGGGAATGCCTGCTAACTTCAGTCCAGAAAGTTTTGTCTGCCTGTTTGCTCTCTGAGAACATAAAGATCAAACTATGTAGAACTGTAACTTTATCATCATACATGGGTGTGAAACTTGGACTGTCTCCAAGTGACCGAATATGGGCTCGGGGTGTTCAAGAATAGGATACAGCAGAAGATATTTGGGCCTACAAGGGAGAAGGAAACTGGAAGAAATTGTACAATGCAACTTTATGATTTTTACTCCCCGTGGAATGTTATTCAGTACAAAAAATCAATAATAATGGGATGTGTGGGGCATGTAGCACATAAGGGGGAGTGGAGAAGTGCATACAAGGTTTTGGTAAGGAAACCTGAGGGAATGTAACACTACTTGGAAGACTTAAGCAGAGACAGGAGGATTTTGAAATGGATTTATAAGAGACAGAAAATGATGGTGTGGGGAACCAAACTGATGTGGCTCAGTACAGGGAAAAGTGGTGGGCTCTTCAGAACAAGGTCGAGAGCCTTTAGGTTCCATAAAGTGCAGGAAATTTCTTAAGTCGCTGGGGAACCATTAACTTTTCAACAGCGAATCTACTCCATGGACTTACAAGTTAGCTGGTTAGTTATCCATCATCAATTTATCAGTATCTAACCAATATGCACCACACTAATCAACATAATTATATGTCTGTCTCATGGAAGCATTGCATTTTAAGCGTGTTCACAGAAGTCACTTAAAGTGCCTCTTAGCTTTGTCCCGTCTGCCCATTTATCCATTCACACATGTTAACTCTGCTCTCACTGGACAGATTTGCCTGAAAATAATTTCTGGAGACTTTTGTTAAAATCTGTTGAGAAAATACACATTTGGTAAAAATTGACAAATATACTGGTCATTTTACAGGTAGACCTCAGTAGGTTTATACTGTTAACAATGAAATAATATCATCATATAATTGATCTCATTAAACCAAAAGCTATTAGGCTGATAGGATAATCTAGGATGTACAAGCAGTATGCAATACTTTCTAGCTAGACAATACATTTCATTGTTAATGCTCTCAACATTTGTACTGCTGACAGTGATGTATGTACCACAACAATAAAAGAAAACTCTTTATTGTGTTACCATGGCAACAATGGGTATGTGAACACACCACAACATCATGTTACATAAACACTGCTCATCTTGTTTGTATTTTCCATGCACCCATAACTCCCCATTGAAAGATGTTAACCATGTAAGTGCAGATGCTGTAAAAAACCACACAAGTGTAGACGCTGTACATATAGTACAGAATGACACCTAATTCAATAAAAGCTTGTATGCCACACACACATGCACTCATCATAACCCACTCCTTTATTTACACAAATTTATATTCACAAACATCCCAATAATATATCCCTTGTGAATATGGAAGAATGTGTGCATATAAAGAAACTACAGGCACATTATATAGGCAATTATAAACAAGCCATGTTCTTCACATAACTGGTGGAATTATGTGAATGCAATTCTGCTATCATTATCGGAAGAAAAAATAACCAGTATGTTTCTGAGATGTATAGCAAAGACCATGATCAATATTATGTCATATCTACTCTGAAATAAACTCGTTAGATTGAGACAAATAGACATCCTTTGTGGTGATACAACATTATCTCAGCACACAATGTTATTACACTATAAACTATCATGATTGCAGTCTTTCACCATGAAGTAGATGAGAACTGAGCTCTTCTGAGTTACTATGCAACAAGTATTGGTAATTGTTTACCGATGTTTTGGGACAACCTACTGGTCCCATCAATAAGGGTCAGGAATCCAAACCCTTGAAGATGGAACTGATAGGTTGTCCTGAAACATTGGTAAGGAATTACCACTACTTGCTGCATAATAACCCAGAAGAGCACAGTTCTCACGTTATAAACTTGCTGTTAAGAGTGGTGTGCTTGACTCTAATAGCCAGAAAAATAACAGTACAATTCATAACATTTTAAGGAAATCAGCACAAATTAATACACAAGGATATGGCCTCAAGAGTCATCCAAAAAATTTGACAGATATAAACAGGCCCAGATTTAAGCAAGTTGTGGCCTTTAGGCTGTAAATTTAGAACGTTTCATAGTTTTTTATGCTTGTGGAAGGGTATGTATAAAATATATTACATGCATACATATATTTTTATTAATGGGTGTTATAATAATAATAATAATAATAATAATAATTTATAATGATAATAATAATACCAATAACAACAATAACAACACAAAAGAGGTTCGGTTTCTGTGATAATACTGTAAACTGAGGAAGTGGTTTATTACATTTTATTACAACACTAAAAATATGTACTTTTGTCAATATTATGTATTGTGATTTTCATTAGTCATAAATGCCCTTAAATTTTTTTCAGTGAAACCCCATATAATATAAGGCCCTTTTAGATATAATAAAGAAATAAATAACAACAACTTAAGCATGAACAAGAGACTTAATTTACAATACTGCACTTCAGATTTAGTTTTAAACACAATTTACACTGAACCTCTCCTGATCCAATACACAACTTCCTTAGCTTATTCAGATTCCAATATTTCTGTTGGATCTTATGCTGGAACCATGACCCAGCAGACAAAGCCTCAGCCAAAATTCCATACTGCTGTGTGACAAGGACTTCACAGAACATACCACCGCAGGTAATTCTGCTTTTGTACTTTTAATTGCATTACAAATAATATCAGTATGATAGCACATAATGTAATGTAATGTAATGTAATTCTGAAGTTCTGTGCAGCATCAGATGTTTAAAACATACGTAATTTTTGTTACCTGTTGTAAATAAAGACATGAAATAATACATCAGCAGCAAAATGTCTATATTAACCTGTCATAATGAAGTTTGAATTGTGGTGAAAATTTTGGGAAGTGATTGTTGTTCCACAACAAAATCACGTAATCCTGCAAACAGGTTAGTCCAACATGCAATAAGTCCCATTCAGGACATACAGAATGAACACATTCTCCCCCACCCATCTGCTGCACAGCTCTGTCCCTCTTTATGCTTTCTCTTATTACCACTAACTGCTACTTCTCTGTCCTTCCTTGTGAGTGCAGCTTCTACCACTCTCTCTTCTACCCACTTCATTAATAGGATACCTGGGTTTGTTGTTAGCTTCTACTGACAAACCATGTCACTCAATCCTATCAAAATAAAGTAAGTATATTATTTAGCATAAAATCTATTATAATTTATTAAAGTCACTAATGCTATTTTTTTTGTCAAGAATGAATAATAATAATAATAATAATAATAATAATAATAATAATAATAATAATAATAATAATAATAATAATAATAATAATAATAATAATAATAACATAAAGGGCTTCCTCCTCCTGCAGCAGGGAGTTAAACTGGGAGATGGCAGGCATGCAGTGTATGCTGGAAAGAAGAGCACGTGACTGACTTGAAATCCAGCCAACCATGCTTAATCTTTCCCTCACACGAGCGTAATGGATGTATGTTGTTATTGCTAAGGCAGATCATAAATCATAAAATCCACTAGCGGTGTAACATAAAGAGCACTAAAACATACAGCATACATGCTAGTTTGTTCCACGTTATACAACAGGTCTGTACACTTGACTTCTAGAACTTGTTTTAATTATGGAATATACCTTTCATAACAACACAGGATCATGTAAGACTAAAAATGTGGGGCATAACACAAATGACCTAACACCAAAAAATATTACACAATGGTGTCTAACTCCCCACATCATAAAATTGTGAGTCTTCAACAACCAAGTAAAACCACAGTCTTCAAAAGAACAGACAAGTCAAACAAACTTGTTACAAACAAAAAACAAATACAATTTTTCATACCTGCCACAGACACTTCATTATAGTGGAAGGCAAATGGGATAAACTATTCTAATAAATTAATAAACATGACATTCCAAGAAATGCTGCAGAAAAAAATAAAATCTGAACTCAAAACTGGTAACAAAGCAAATACTGATATAAAACTAAGTCAATTAATATTGTTTACAAAAAAGACTATATATGCATATCACAACAAACAGTTCAGCTGCCTTCTTTCACACTTATAAAATAAATATATTTGGCATTATTTAATACTATATGTTATCATAAAGCCAAGCATGTTGTACCAATATCATGTATGACCACGGTGTTGTCAAATCACAGTCTGGTGTGCTTCTGGGGATAATAAAACTATGAACATTTCCATATGCAGATGGCAAGGTTTCCACCAAAAAACATGTACAGCAGGTTCTTACATTCATATGAAATCTCAAAACCAAAACCTTCTCCGACAACAGTGTGCCATGATGGACCAAACTTCTTATCCATTGTTTCCTTAATCATACGGGCAGCCATCTGAAAATTAATTTAATAACAATGAAAAGAAATGTCAGCACATTAAATTACAAACAAGATTAAATGTCAAGCATTTACTTCACGCCATCAAATGAAAAACTGGCAATATAAACTTATGTGAGGTACGAAGCTTTGACAAATGCACTAAAATCTATGCAAGTAATCAGCCACAATGTACTTCAATGTCTGAGATAAATCTGCAATGTGATGCCATGTACAGTAAAAATATATCAATGTTTCAGAAGAATGTGCTGTCTCTGACTTGGTTTCCTCTACCCCATAGATGAAGGCACAATGTTCTTCCGAAAGACTAATCCACTGATACCAGATTACGTGGCATCACATTCCAGAAGATGCTGATCTTCATATCCACCCCCATATGGAGCTCAAATCTTGCAAACATAAAGCTGATTATGTGGGGAAATGAAACTTGGTTTCACATAAGGATAAAATATAAAATTCTGATGGAGGACACCTGAAATAGCAGGAATTACATAAAATTAATTCATTAAATTACACAAATGATACAAACATTGAATACTAGCATAATTGCACAATTTCCAGCTACAGTTTTCACACAAACTGCTTTCATCTAGAAACAAAATTGATGGTACTCAGATATGATATATGTGCCAGAATGGGTACATGAAATGGACATGTAGAAACAAATATGCCAAACACTTATTTATAAGACAATGAAGGTTCAATGACGTTAAAGTGCCCACACATAACGAGACTTATCTCACGAAAAGTCTGCATGCACCTAAATCTACAGGGAAGTCTGGCGGTAAGTCTAAAGCCTGTTACTACCCACTCACTAGAAGAGCCTTTTTTTTTTTTTTTTTTTTAAACATATCTGCACACAGCACAGTTGACTTGAGCCAATCAGAAGAAAAGCAAGGACAGTGCATTTATTAAGCTTGGTGAAGAAGAAATTGTTTTAATTGACCAGATGTCTTGTGAAGTCACACCACTTTTCTTTAATAAAAGAAAAGAAGTTAAAAAATTACACACTGTTTTTATTATCGAATATCTGTTAGCATTTGCACCAACTTTTTTTAGTTCTTCTACAAATTTGTTATAGGTACTATTTTTAATAACTTATTGAAGCAATCTTTACCTTTAACTCTCCATAAAAATGGTAATGATTTTTAAAGTTTAAGGAATGACTCAACAAAGTAATGACTACAGTCTCCTGCTGGCCTATATATGCCAAATCTTGTTTTACACGTCTATATCCTGCACCAAAATGTCAAGTGGCTGCAACTTTCTCACAGGTTCAACGGCAGACTTATAAGTCTTGAGACTGAACCATACATGCATAGACTTACCTCCAGGCTTGCCTTGAAAGAAGTCTCCTTGTGTATGGACACAGTTTTCAAAACATATGGCCAGTGCAGACTACAGGGTATAGTGACATTGCTGCTGTGGATCTGATTCATACCTACTGGTACTTGATGTCACTCAGAACGTGTATTTATAGAGTTTGCTGCGAACCTATTTGATGGCAGAATTAGGAGACCTCAGTCATACACCAATGAGCAATTTATTGACCTTTAAAAAGGGTGGCCATGTTTATGGAGAGTTAAAAGTAAAGATGACTATAGTAAGTAATTAAAAACTGTGCCCATAATAAACTTGTAGAAAAACTTTAAAAAGATGATTCAAGTGCTCATAAAAATGCAGCAATAAAAATAATACAAGATTTGTGAACTTTTGGTATGCAAGAAGTACAACAGAAATTCTTCATACAAGTGGAGCAATTGCACATGACATATATAAATCAAATTTGTCAGGTTAATTAAAACAGCATCTTCTTCACCCAGTTTAATAAATGAAATATTATCACTTTTCATCTGACTTTTTCTAGTCACCCACAGTATGTGTAAATATGCTGGGAAGAAAAGAGATCTCCCAGTATTATGATAAGGGTTACCAACAGATGCCACTTTCTTTTGTAATATTTCTTTATTATACGTCTCTACCCTACATGTTTCGGGCCTCTATCAGCCCATCATCAGGGGTATCCCCAGCTGTTGCTTATTTGTTGCCACTTGGTTC
>Ga0268261_10000393_pt1 | contig 27206 bp, 20 predicted proteins | sample TergutNc150P1_FD_190353 | JGI IMG/M metagenome (GOLD analysis project Ga0268261, IMG submission 190353) | Nasutitermes corniger P1 segment gut microbial community from laboratory colony in Florida, USA - Nc150 P1 (SPAdes) (version 2) | ecosystem: Host-associated > Arthropoda: Insects >... | reverse complement strand
AGCTGATCACTCGTCCAGAGGAGTCCTACCGACTGTGCTGCGTCGTTGTGTGTGATCTAGAAACATCAAGAATGGGTGCTCCATATATATATGACATTAGTCGCCTAAGGGTTAAGATACATTAATATTACACCCAAATGAGAAGTAACTGAACTAAAATGTATAATGTATAATAATAACCCCTTTTTTCAGCAAAATATAAATATTAAAGATGTAGCTCTGACATGCTTCGGTACAAGTGTACCAGCTTCGGGGAGCGCAATCTGCCAGGTTTAAAACCAACTGCCACTGACAAGCTATTTACAAGGTTCCACAGTCTGTAGTAGGCTCCATTCTTGATGTCAATTATGTATAAAAGGCACAAATTGTACAGTGTTTAAAATCTTATGGTTAAGATATGATTACAACACTTCTTACATGGTAAATATGATCTATACAAGTTAAAATTATTGTTGTGACTGGTAGTGGAAACTTAAGAGTTTGTGGCATTACATCTTCAGGACTCTTGAGCGTATCTCAATCCAGATTTGATCAGATCCCTGTGCTGATGCTGTCCCATCTATCGGAGCCAGTTTTCTGAACATAAAATGCCACAAACTAGATGTTTCCACTACCAACTGCAACAATAATTTCAATGTGTATATATCATATTTGCTATGTACAAAATATTTTAATAATATCTTGACCATAAGATTTCAAAGCTGTACAAGTTGTACATTTTGTACATAAGTGACATCAACAATGGTGCCTACTACAGACTGTAGAACCTTGTACAATAATAGCTTATTGCTGTCACTTGCTTTTAAACCTGGCACATTGTGCTCCCTGAAAATGGTACACTTGTATTCAAACATGTTTCAGTTATGTCTTTAATATTCACGTGTATCTAATAATGTGCATTTGTTGGTACAATAATTAAAATACATTACTATATGAAGTTCTCATTGGATTTGGTACAACCATAAAATTACTACGATAATGTAAGTTTAAAAAATATCTCTAATAGTGTATGTGTATAGCTAAACATAATCTAATTCATCTGCTGTTCGGAATGAATGACCTCCAACAAGCAGATGCTTTATCATCACTGGTCTGACCTTCCCCTTAGAACAGGCTCTTAGGGAGGTCCAAGAAAATTGGGAGGATCTGTAAGTGAATTGGATATACCATCTCTGGGTGCAGACATTTAAAAAAAAAAACCACTAAAAACAAATTTACAATGCTAGCAAGGCAGTCAAGCTAACAGCAAATGCAGAGAAAACACACTTTCATATTTCATTACAAGAATGCAGGACAAAATCATAGTATAAAGTTATATACATAAAATACATAAAAAACATGAAGTAAAAAAGCTTTGACTCTGAACTTGCATGGTTGACTGACCAAGATGATGAAGTATGAAATAAAGTAAACCCGATCTGACCGCTGAACAGTGTAAAGGAAACAATGTATCCATGTTACAAAACACAGTAGTTAAAGACACTCACTAGCACTAGTGAAGGTTTTAACATGGAATGGTTCTTATCAGGATGCAAATGTAAGATGGTCCCTTGTTTTCCCTGACTACAAACAGAAAATTCATCTCACATTTGGATAAATATAGTATATTGTTAGAATGCAATCCATTTAATAATGAGACTATTTTAAGCAAGAAAATAATATTTAATTATTCAAATAAGCAGCATACAAACACAAACTAGTTTAGTAATAGCTTAACATGCAAACAATAAAAACATACCTTGAGTTGATGAGTGTTAAAGAATTTGAGTGCACTGGTTCCACCACCTCTCCCTGTCCCAGTCCCTGCTGGCAGGTCATGAACTTTCACAGGGAACTGTTCTAACTGTGAAATACAACCACTCAACTTGGCAACAAGAGCTGACATAGATGCAGGATTCCAATCTGGAGGCTGGCCACAGAAGTCAGAATCCAACTGAAAACAAGTTACACACAAGACTGCACATGACTGCACACATTATACGCAATCTGCATACACAAGATTACACTGTAATTCTGAATTATTCACATTTTACTACTAACAACAGGGCTTGAAGGTTAACTGAAATTATAAATTACCTGCATTGTGAGGTAACCACATTAAAAGCCCTTCAAAAAATATTTTAACCCTCTGGTGCCTAACATTAACAAGCGTAGCACACAGCAATGCTCAAGATGCCGAACACTGAATACTGTCAGTGGTCATGTATGGCCACTCTTATACAGCTCTTTAAATTCTGATCTGATGCAATCTTCTGCCGATCACACACGTCACTTAATTCTGGTGTCAAAGGGTTAAGGATAAGGAGTGACAACTGTTTTAAAGTAGCACATTAAATTAACCAGCCAACACTGAATTAACAAAGTGTTAATGGCTGCTGTTTGTCACTTAATATGCATACATCCCTAATCCCACAAGTCTCATACTAATAACAAAGAGCAGATCTTACTGGGCATCCAGCAAACACACGAAGAAAGGTACGAAGGCGTTGGTCCCGAGGGCCCATGACTGCAATGTCAGGTTGTGTGATATACTGAAGAATGGCGCGAATGAGTCCACTATGGTTGACTTCAAATGGTGAAATATCAGACTCCATTACTATGCTTCGCAGCTCTTCCAAAGCAGCCATACATTCGTTAGGCTGAAAGAAAGGACGATAAGTTAGTTCTGTTATTACTGCTACAAATTATATAGAGAAGCTGAAAAGCATGCACACAGTGTAACTATTCAGTTATGTTAATTGTTATTGGCTCTACATTTTCAATTCCTGCTCATTTATAATGGGCCAACACTTGTAATTTATAATGGGCCAACACTTGTAATTTCAAGTAAAACACTGGTAACTGGTGTTTTATTACTAGGACAGGTTTCTCTCCGACTACTTCAGTTTTCTCCTGTCAGTGTCATTCTGCAAATGCTCCATACTCTTTCATCTAACAATAATGGTATACAATCTTCACAAATGACAACATCTTTAAGTACTGCATTTATTTACCTTCTGCACAATGCAATATACAAAATAATTAAACTCTAATAGAATTTACTACTAAATTCTATCAACAGACTTGAAAAGATGATGAAAGAGGATCCATCTCCATACATGCCATGGTTATTATATGCAATGGTACCAGACTGATATCAGTTGGGGAATGATGTCCACAAACAGAGCTAACAACATAACAATATGTTGAAAAACAGAGAAATATATCTAGACTCTCATTTTAATCAGTTCACAAACACAACTTTAAACTATGTTGATATCCTTGTTCTTGCATGCTTACCTCTGCCTGAAGTTTATGTATTGCCTGTGTAAGCCTAGACAGAACATTCATGGCGGGATGAGGTGGGCCACTGTTCTCTGATACAGAGTAGGTTTCTACAAATCGAGCAGCTTGTTCACGAACCCAATTTCTAGCCTTTTCTTTGTTGCCGGCTGTCAGGTTTGGATTGCTTGAAGACTTAGACATGGAAGACTCCTTAAAAGAAATGTTACAGTATATCTGACAAAATAAAAATTAAAAAATACAGACATGATAATGTATGGTAACCTACAAATGTCTCTACATTGGAACTTCCAGCCCCTGTAAAAACATCCTGCACTACCAAAGGTAATTAGTTTTAGTTCTCATTTAAAATGTAGCAGAAAAGGATTTTCCATCACTTCTATTCCCAGACAACAAAAATGTGTTCCTGATGAACATAATGCCACTAAATACAAAATCAGATGTTCACAGTAAAAATTGGTGATAAATGCACAGTTTAGGCTCCACTTTACAAAAGCACATATTCTGGTTTTCAAAAATGTTCATGCACTTGTAAGAATGCCCTTTCAGCATACTTCATTTTCATGGAATTTTTTGGGGCCCAATCATATGAACTTCTTACACAGAAAACCATCTAAAAGAGGTCTTGTTATGCAAGAACCACTGTAACAAGAAGTGCCACACCCAATATCATAAGGATGAATCTACCAGGATAGTAAGGCATATCACATATGAAAGACAGGACAAATCTGAAACCAAAAAACTAAAGAGAAACCATATCAGAAACTTGCACAAAGATTTGAGCATAACAGTGACGCTGATCCTTCAGCAACAGTATGAAGGTGAACACTGTATGAACTGGCTCATGGCAAGACCCTTGTAAGCATGATCATGAACCTGATCCTAAAACAACAGTATGAAGGTCAAGACCGGATCACCTGGATCAGAATTTGGCCCACAGCAAGATCTTAGCATGATCATGAACCAACACATAATCTGCTAACACAACATATACTGTAACAGTATCAACAGTTACATGTTGACAGATTATTTGTTGATTTTATTTGGTTGCCAACGCAACAGGGATGAATCACCTTAATATCATAATGAACATCTGGATCCTATAAAAGATGGCAATTTCGTGACAAGCTGAACAACAATCTGCTTCTCTAATGCAGTTAATTCTTGATTTGTGGCCATTCACAGACAAGGCATGTGGACTTGGCCAGTTTTTGTAGAATTACATTTGGCTCAAACACATAACCACGACACAGCTACAATTACCTTCTGGAAAGGCCTGTCAGTGAGACCGGAACCACCAGTATTCAAGCTTCTCCCCCAGCGCGCAGGATTCAGACTGGCCAAGAAGCTTGTTGTTTTTGATGTGGCACCAGCAAACCGGGACCTTGTTGAACTAGTTCCACTAGCACCTGTCGGTGTTGATCGTCCAGAACTGCCTAGTGATGTGGCTGAAACCAATGGCAACAGTCCTTGAACTCAGCACTCACCTTTATTCAACCAACACATTCAACTGTATTGCATGATGCATCTATTACAACTCTCAAGATAAAAACCAGTTCCTTCCAAGGTTAGTCAATGAAAAAGTGAAATCATGTTCAATTACATTTCACTAGTCTCATTTATTCCTCCACTTTTCCCTCTCCTTTTTTCTTTATGCTACTTTCACTTCCCCCAGCACTATACCTTCCATACAAGTTTCTCAACACTCCAGATAACACATTCATATAGCCATATCAGAAAAAGTTACAGCCCACAAAAGTCTGTTTTTCTACCACACTTCCCACTAGCTGTCACTTGAATCAGACTAGTTCCCACTGAACTGTGGACCTGCAATATAAATATCTGGAGGGGCCACTGCATAATTACATTGCCTTGAAGGCAAGGACAGTCCTGAACCACAGCCTACCATATATTCTATCACGCCTTGATCACTGCAGTCACACTCCTATTATCTTCAGATGTAATAAAATACCTCTGGAGAAGAGGTCTTGCATCACTGACGATGACAGATTGTTGTCAGAGTCTTGCCTGGTCTTGCGATTTGAGGTAGCAGCTCTCTTGGGTGGGCGTTTCCGTTTCAACACATCTGTCAAACGTCTAGAACGATGAAATAAAATGATTACTGTTGCATTCTACTTCATAACTAAAACTGTGTGTAAAACTGAAAAACCACTGCACAATTTTCAAAGCTAAGACAATATTCTTGCGTAGATTTCCCAGCTACACTCTACGCTTACAATAACTTCCCAAACTCTTAAGCAGTACGTGTTTTATCTATATGGAGGAAGGAACAGCCTAATGCAGAACTTCTAAATGGGGCAAGGAAGAACAAAACAGTATAGAAAATAATGACAACTTCATTAATTTCTTGAACCTACAAATACATGTCAAAGCATGCAAATAAAGTTGGGTTCTACACTTTATGTACAACAGTAACCATCAATGAAGACTCACAGCTGTGAAGGGCTAGGTGACCGGGTGTCTTCTCCAACTATTCCCATGTCTGGTTGCTGAGTGAATCGCCTGGGCTCAGGGCTGGCTGGAGAAAGACTTGGAGTTGGCAGAGTTGTAAACACCAGCCCACTACCACTACTGCCAACACTTGATGCTAGTGGAAACAGTCATTCTCAGTCTTATTTCACTATAGCATATGTTGCAGATTGTATACCAATTGCAACAGGCCTTTCTCAACTTTTTTTTAAACAACTGGGCCAGTATTTAAATTTTAGCACAAGGTTTATGAACAACATATTATTTGAACAGAAAAAGACATAATTATGAACTAAATGGCATTTTGTGGAAAATCAGAGATTATGGAGCATGTCTTAAAAATGTAGCAAACCTCCCTCTTGCCTAAATATATAAAACAGATTTCTTTGGGAGTACTTTTTATGCACATTTGCATACAAAAATGCAGGTTGTTTAAGGTTAATGTTTTTTGGTATAAAAAGTTATAACAGCTCAGTAGCATGACATACAACGGAACCTCCATTTTGAACTTCTAATATTTTACACTCGTCGCTGTTTTACCATTTAAGTGGAATTATAACCAAAACTATATGATTTTAACTGTGAAGTGATCCTGCCACACTATAAATGTATTTGTATTCTTGCACTTACCACACCCAAGATGGCTATGTGAGTGGCCGAAACCTGTCGGCCGTCACTATGTAATAAAACTACATACATAAAACCAAGGTAAATTTGTTGGTACTTTTAATAAATTGTAAACAATTAAATAATAATTGCAAGAAAACAATGCACATGGGAATGATGGATACAGGTATCCCTGTAATTATATCAACAGAACAAAAGGGTATCTTACAATTTAATCAAAAATGGTGATGTCAAGAAAGCAGAATTTGTGTCGACTTATAGACATTTGGAAAAAAAGTTGTTATTTTAAGAAGACATTAGGGGCCAACAAAAATAATAAAAATAATGAACATGAATAATGAGAATTCTAAAAAATAAACAGTAAAAAAATTGTGTACATCCTAATGACAATATATACGTATTTAAATGCAAACGAAATAAACTTGTGCTCTCAATCCAACAACAGGAACAGAAAAGAAACTGATTTAAACAATTATTAGACAGAAATAATTCTGGACATAACCTGTCACAATACAAGCACTATTAAGTAAAGGCTTATGCTGTAATATGTCAATAACTGATCCAGACCCCAATCATTTTGATCTGATATTTGTTTCAACCAACAGCATTTTTTTAGGAAACAGGTTTGTCATTAAATTTAATGTTCAAAAATGCTTAAAAAATCCATGTAGTATTATCCTGCCAACAACGTACCTAGCACGATACTGCCATTTGGACTGCTGTTACACGACACAACTCCTAACTGGGTAGCACTGCCCATGCTTGAAGATGAGCCAGCAGTTACTCCACCAGAGCTTGCTACAGATAGGCTACAGGCTGATGATGATGGGCCTGGTTGTGGGTGTGAACAGTTCAACTCCTGTTGCTTCACTGATGTGGTGGAATCACTGCTCTTAGGTGGAGACACACCCAGAGGAATATCTGGGTCAGCTAACTTCTTGATTTGGTGCATAACACCTATGGGAGCAAACAGCTGCTTTGTTTCCCCTCTTTCACATACAAGACACTCATAATCACAGCGGGAGTAAGACTGGCAAAAAAGACTGGTAAGTAAACAGCACATCACAGACATCCTAATATAGTGCATATACTGTAATACATGGCATTCCTCATTAGACAATATGAATCACGACATGTAATCTGGGAAGGAAGACCTTATTCCACTAATGGGGATGTTTCCAAAAGGAAAACCATGGCAAACTATGAGGCTTCATAAAGTTTTAAGTGACTTGTATAATACATATTACTGTGACTAAAACTGGGCATCTAGTGACATGTTTTCAGCTGATTAGAGTTTGGTCACTGATGACAAGTCAGTTCTAATACATTTCCTACACAATGGCCAAGGAAGTAGAATTCTTGGGAAATAATCCACAGTTTCTCATTTTATTTATATTTTACCCTATCTAAGATTATATACAAAGAATACAGTAAAAATAATCAGCACTGTAAAACAAATTATACACATTCCAAACCCACAAATACCAGACTTTTACCGAAATCTTACACTGTACACGCTGTTCAACAAAAATCAACTGCCTAAAATTCTTGTAGTCCCAAACTAATGTTATAAAGTGTACAACCATGAGCATCAATTCCAATTATGCATCATTTCCCCATATTTGTCCATATGTGGCTTTTCCCTCCCTTCCATTCATTACAATTATTGACATTTGACATCTAAGCACCAAAGACAACAAATAAGTCTGCCTGATCTGAATATAAACATTAGTTTCCTGTTACATACAACTACATTCTGCAGCAAAGCAAAGGTGAAGAATACACCGCACTTAAGCGCCATCTGCATTCACTACAGCTAAGTGGACACAGCAAAAGACCAGTACTCTTTGGAAACCAACTATTCCAATTCTAGTCTTTGTCCCACCTCAAAAGTATGTGCACCTATAACAGCCTTCACAGATTCACACTCCATCATTTCGGGAAGAAAACCCAGTAATAATGGGGTAACATGAGGACTTACCTTCCCTACGAAAGTGGACTCCAAAAACTTCTGGTAACTTCTGCATAAGAATTTCTGCCATCTGCAAAGCACCAACAACAATCCGAAGGTCCTGAGAGGCCATCATTCCTGCAATGTGACTTGACACCACTTGGTTTTTCAGCACCTCCTGTACAAAGTTAAAACATACCACATACACAAACTGTCACCTTACACATGCAAGATGCCATGCACCACATTCAAAGTATGAAGAGCTGTTCTTGCTTGAGTTTTTCATGGTGCATTTTTACACACAGTAAATTATGTCAGGAACACGCAGATATAACCACAAGGCGTGCTACAAGAACAAACAACACATTAAAATTATAACATGTACACTTACAAGGTGTCGTCAGTACAAGAAATAATAAATGACATGCTAATATCCATGTTTAAGCACTTAGTGTAAAAAAGTTCAAACCTTACATAAGAAAAGAAAGTATTTACGCCCCTACTTAAAATTACACTTTAATTAAACAAGTACTTACGTGTATCAGAACTTATAAATTCAGACAGGGAGGAACTTCATCATAATCCAGAATAGAAGACTTTAAATAAGAGTTCAGTAATCTTCAAGTGTGTTCAGAGTAATGTTGACTGCTGCATATACAGGTTCGTAAATGTACGCAAGGCACAACAATTCCTGTTCAAATATCCTGAAACCTATACAGCTTATGGAAGTGTGTGTCCGGCACAAAATGTATTTCATTTGTTCCTGCATAACTTTTGTTTGAAATTTTTTTTTGCTCTCATAAATATTTACACAAATTATGCTCACAATACACTGAGATATGAACTTAGGTGTTCATGTAAAGTGTTGCCCCCCGCCAACAAAAAATCTACATCTTTTACTAAAACTTCCCAGTACAAAATTTCATGAAAATCTGTTCAGCAGTTCTTGAACTGTTTCATGAGTACAGATAGATGCATAGTTGGAGCAATTTTAAAAGATGTTCTGTGGGCCATGAATGTGTCTGAAAATGATTACATTACACCAGACTTAAATATTTTGACTTGGATTAATTCATTTCATCTCATCTATTTATTATATTCCATTGTATCTTACAGATATGGAACAAGTCAGCAACCTCATGCAACATATAAAACATATGACAGTCATACATTAATAACAATGAGAATCGTTACAATACAACACATGACACAAGTATACAAATGCGAGTACAGGTAGCAAAGTAATGCAAGAACACATTGCCATCTCAAAATTCATGTGCTAAAGCTAATCACACTCACAGTTTAACAAGCCTTTATCGATACATAGAACACTGATTTATTGATAATCATAATCATTACAATTTTGTTGATAGTATTCATCTACACTGTAGAATATATATTGAAGAAGAAATTTCTTCAACATAGTTTTGAATAGGGCTATATTATTTGAAATTTTTTTTATTTGTGATGGTAAATGATTGTAAATTTTGCATCCAGAGTATGCTACTCCTTTCTGGACTAGTGTTAAGCCTGTCGATAATAAATGCAAGTTATCGTTATATCTGGTGTGTATATTGTGAACCTGTGAGTTTAATTGAAACAGTTTCTTATTTGTAACAACAAAAATTAGTATGGAAAATATATACTGTGATGGAAGGGGCAATATTCGAAGTCGTTTAAATAGTGGACGACATGTGTCGTATCTACTGGGGTTTGTAATAATTCGTATTATTCGTTTTTGAATTTTGAAAATATTTACACTATGGTGGGAATTGCCCCAAAATATAATACCATATGACATAATAGAGTGGAAGTATGAGAAGTAAAACATTCTCAGTAACTCAGGTGATTACAATTAGATATCAGATTTTAAAACAGAACCTAAAGATACAAGGTTATGTGGTTGTGGACTGAAATCATACAGCTGAGGATAGGACCAACAGCAGACTCTGGTGAACATGATAAACCTCATTCAGTAACAGGCAGCACACATCTTTGCTGGCTCAATACTACCTTCTAAGGAAAAGTTCTGGTAAGCGGAGTTGCATACCTTAAGCAGATCTGCTGAAGCGTAATACACCATCCGTAATAGAGCACGCAGACATTTGCAGCGCACAGCTGGTCCTGCTGATGAACTATACACTTCGTACAGCACACTGAACAGCGACCGAATAAATGAAGCACGCACACAAGTTACACGTGCATCTCGGGATCTGAAAATCAGGGCATGTAAGTGTACAATCCATTTGGAAAGTATAAACAATAACGTGATTTCAACTGATCACTTGCATTTATCTCAAATCTACAATGACCCCAACAAAACTGGGGCTTGAAATTGAAGATATAGAGGAAGAAGCTCATAAATGGGGCATTTAAAACTGTAAACAGTAAGATTATTTCCAAGTGCCCCAAATTACTCAAACTGGTTCAGAACATGCACTCAAATCATGTTGAACCTCAAGAAATTCAGTCTGCTAACAGAACCAAAAAATTTATAGCCTCAACACATCACAAATAAAAATACTCATCAAATTACAACACACGCTGGAAATAAACATTTTTCTGCATTCATTCTAGCACTTGAGTAAAATGTTCACGTTCACATATTAATGCTCTTGTTGGTAAAGAGTAAACCTCCCTTTGGGTATTTTTCTTTCTTCCTTTCTTCCTTCATCTTCCAGAAGACACAGATTATATTGGCCCAAACAAAAATTAAATTTGCTCATCAATAATTTAATGAAAACTGAAAACTTGTTACCTTGTTAAGAAAAAACACTACTGAACCCCTCCTGGCAATAAACCAGCACCAGCAACTTTACATTTTCCATTCTATGCAGTATGATTCAATTGTGTAAACAAACAAATGCACACACTTCATTACAATTACAATAATGTTTTAATATGTCACCTCCTACATGTTGAGGGCCTCACTGGCCCTTCATTAGGGAGTGCTAAGTTGCATAAAACAATCATTTAACCTTTTTATCATTGCAAGTATGTAGGAGAATTGTCGTCAGTGACTTCAAGCTTCCGCTGCAAAGCAGATGAGTACCATGTTCCTCTGGGTTATTACACAAGTAGCGGTAATTTCTTACCAACATTTCAGGACAACCTATCAGTCATAAGTTCATCAATGTACCATTTATAGTAGACAGAAATGTGCAATAAAAATTACAAAATTTTTAAATTATAAAAATTATAAAATATTTGGTCGTAACAGTTACATGTATAAAGGTGGTTACAAGCCATGTTAAAAAAAGAGAAGTGTTAACACAGATGTCATAAAATATAAATATGTTATCAGATACAAAATGATAGTTGCACTACATACCAGTAACTGGAGCAGCCTGTTGGTTTGAATGTGTTCAAGGTACTAAAGTGCGGAAGGTACGTTGGAAGACAGGCATATGAATCTAGATTACATTTTGGTGTGACATAATATGAAGGTCAAATATCAGCTGATACACAGGGTTTCATTCTCCTGCGTTTTGTTCCAGAATAAGTACGTTGTGATGATAATGCAACTGAATATAAAACTGTCCAAAGGGATTCAGTAATGGGCTTTTGTTATTTTATGACATCTGTTTTACACTTCTCTTATTGTAACATGGTTTATAACCATGTTACAATAAGAGTGTAACCATGTAGTTGTAATGACCAAATATTTTATAATTTTCATAATTTAGAAATTTTATAATTTGCAGCACACATATCCATCTACTCTAAATCATACAATGACAAACTTACAACAATTCTACTACAGAGTGGAGAAGAGAGAAAGGTTAAACAACTGTTTTATGCAACTGTGCACTCCCTGATGATAAACCAGTGAGGCTCAAAACATGTAGGAGTTGGTGTTAAAACATTACTGTAATTCTAACGAAGTGCGTGTATTTGTTGGTTTACACTGTAACAGCACCAATCAGTAAATAGGAACAAATTTTAACAATACGCCACAACGAATCCATACACTAATATTTGTAACGCAGCAACCAATGTGTGAGAAACCAAAGGAAGAATGTGGGTGGGCCCTGGCCTTCAAATATTGAGAACCCGTGTGTTATTTAATTTCACAAGACTCCATCAAGCCCATTTAGAAGTGAGACACAGTAAGAAGCTCTAAGTAGGCAGACTGTGTGTTCCATGCCTAAAAAGAACACATTACTTACCCACTGCCACTGAGAACTCTGCCACTGCCATTACTGCTACAGCTAAGGTTACTTTCTGAATTTGAACTTGGAGAGCCAGCTGGCAAAAGAATTGAGGACTGTGCATTGGTTGCTGCAGCTGTCACTCCTACAGTCAAAGTGGAACCTGCAGCAATAAAATACCACAGTCTTTATTGATGTAGTAAGTTAATCCTTTCTATACACTTCTGTTCTGCCTCCTCCAATGGACCCATTCCCATAATTCCAAGAGAATACATTTACTCCATTCTGTGAAGGCAATATGCTGGCCAATAGCTAAAATATATGGAACAGAGTTCCTTCTGGAGAAGCTGCTACTCATGCACCTGGTCAAGAAATTCACTGCCTACCTGAAACTAAAAGTTCACTTCCATGCTCACAAGGACCAGCACCTAGACCTTATCCTGCACCAAACAAATTCAGTGCACACAATCCTACTCATTTCCTTAACATCCACTTTCATATTATCCTTGCATCTGCAATGCCTAAGTCTTTCAAGTAATCTTTTCTCTTCAGATTTTCCAACCAAAATTCTGGAGGTATTTTTCATATTTCCCATTCTTGTTACATCCTCTTACCATCTCATCCTACTTGATTTCATCTCTATACAAATATATGGTAAGCAGGATAAATTCAGAAAGTTCTCATTATGCAACTTTTCAAATTTGCCCATTACTTCAAGCCTTCTTCTTCTTCTGGCATTACAATCCCTGAAGAACCCTAGCCTCTTCCAAAATTGTCCTCCACTCTTCTTGGTCTTGTGACTTACATCTCCAGTCCCTCACACCCACATTCTTTAGATCTTCCTCAACTGACTCAAGTCACATCAACTTAGGTTTTCCTACACTGAGAGCTTTCTGGTTTAAGTATAGTAAGCTTTCTGCAACGGTCCAGTTCTTGCATTCTACAGATGTGTCTCAGCCACCTCAATCTTCCTATTTTTATCACTTTGTCTGTCTAGTTCATCATACAGCACACAAGGCTCATTATTGTATCTTGTTCCCCATATACCATTATCATTAATAGGATCATAAATATTCTTATTTCAAAGATTTGGAGCATACTTCAACACTTAGATCCAATATTATCCCCAGCATGCTTGCTAGTTTGGGTTTAAACAGCTATAAAATCTGAAGTTCAGCATTCAAAAACAGAATGCATCTATTCAATTTTTTTTAACATTGTTATGGTCCAACTAAACTGAAATTTTAACAACAAATCCATTGACCAGTGTAGGAAGTTTTGAAATAGTCTATATTAGTTTATATGAGTTTGCACATTTACAATTACATTCATTATTTTTCACATGTTTCACTTTACTGTATAAAGTTATGCCATATCCAACTTCGAAGAATGACAGAAACTTCTAAGAACAACTGTACATAGCATTTACTACAATTCTGTCATAATTATGACCATCACACCCTGCATGTTTGTCCGCTAACAGACTCGTACTTCAATATAAAAATCCTGCTTTTATTTAAAAAACAGCAGTTTTCACTAAACAGCATAATTTCAATTACAGCTACTATGATATTCAATTGGATGGAGTTGTTATCTAAATTGTCACATGCCAAAAGACAGCACAAGACATGAGTTCTCGTAGGATGAACTATAAAAGACAACTGAACAATAACAATATTGAACCAATATCTGACACAAAATCAGACTGATGTAGGAACAATGGGACACACATAATGAGAAGCAAGCTGTGACAGAAGAACCTCCAGTTTGACCCCACCTAAGAGAGTTCAACTAGGATTCACCAATAGACCAAACAAACAGAAGTTCAGATGATGAAGAGCCTACTCAATCCCATGTTCACGCCCAGGTGGGTCATGGTGGGAATAACTCATTTAGAAAAAACAACATCCATCAATTCTCTAGTCATATGACCACACGAAAGAAACAGGTGCTCCACACAACGCTAACTCCATACAGTGTTTTCAGATTGCACTTTTCAGCTGATGGTACCCTACTGGTGCAGGAAAGCAACTGAAACCATCAACAATATATGGACACACTAAACACTGGTCCAATCAAGTACCTAATGTATATGAATCTGCAATGTTTATTTTTCTGGTCATTATCATTCAACTGGGACAACATATGGGATGGCCTGGAAAATAAATGTTAACAAGTGAACAGCTCCTTACAGCATTTTAGAGCACAACAGTATGGTGTGACAGGTTCAAGCATACTTCCTGATTTCTCCACTTTTCTAATAAGGTGTTGCTAAAATAACTAACTAAATTCACACTATGGAAATCTATATATATATTTTTTTACATGGTGAATGACCTACTATGGGCCTAATATGAGGCTGTGGATGGAGGGGGGGGAAGAGTTAAAAAACAAAGAAGAGAGAATAATTTACAAATGCTACAACTCCAAGATACATAAACTTTCTCTTTTATTTTGGAGGAGGTGGGGGGAAGACACAAACGATGTGCCATGCCAGGATACATGATGTGGACATGTGCTTAGGGAAGGATAGCACATTCAAGATTGCAGACATGATAGCAACATTACACCAATGGCAGAGGGCCATTGAATAGGCTATATGCACACAACTTTCTTTCATTACCTGATTTATTCACAAAACTGGTAAAAAATAAAATTATTCAAGGACAGGAGACCTAACAGACGGAACACCGCACAACCTACAAACACCAAACGACTGCAATCAGGTGATATTTAATCTAGAAATGAAGATGACTTGATACCAATACCCTGAGAGGTACCAAGTATGAGTACTGATAAATATATGAGTAGATGATCCACCAACAAATGGTAATTTCTGTGATGAACATTAAAATGCTATACAGCCAGCAATTATTGTGGGTCTGTAACAGACATATGGGTTTGTTAACAAAGGTGACAAGATGGTGAACACTTATTCAGTACAACAGTGGACACTGAAATGGCCAAATTAACTATTTTTTTGCTCTTAAGTTGACAAACCTGAACAACTTCTACCTTGTGATTTCCAGTGGTACCAAAATGACGCACAGAAACTACTGACTTACCTTCATGTAGATGTTAACTGAAAAGACCTCACCTATGTCAACCTCTGGGCATGTCCTTATTTTACAGTAATTAACTCAACTTTACATATATTACAGTGAACACTGGCTGTTCCAACCCACCTGACTGTACTGTCACACTTGTTCCACAAGGAGAATAAAAAAAGAGAGTGCCAATAAAGTGGAACAAGTGGTGTGGGGCCCTGCACTAGTGACTGAAGACTGCCACACCAACTCTAAACTGTAATATGGTATGAACAGGTGATCTGAGGTATGGATCAGATAACATCTCACCAAACACATGTTTAGTATAGACAATTTATTTTGCTCTGGTTCCTGCAGCATTGGTGCAATAAATGTATGAATCACAACAGTTTTAACTACAATCTACACAAGGTAGACGCTATAAGGCATGCTGCATGTTCAACATTTCATTACTATGCTGTAAATACTTCAACAAGTAATACCTGTTGACAGTAGGCCATTATCATTAACACAGGTATTACTAGCAGTGCTAGACATATCCACCATATTGCTTGAAAGGGAGCTGGGGTTCAGTCGTCGTTGCACAGGCCTTGTTGTGCCAGTATCTTCATTGATTTGCTGCATAGAATGAAAGTCCACAGTATATGTACGGCCTTGAGTAGACAGGCTTATCTCATCCTCCCCAGACTGATGGGCAGCCTATGATCAAACAAACAGGATGTGCACATAATTTCAGGCTTTTAAAATTAATCTAAACAACAGTGCTTCATAAATCAAACCACAGTAAACTGGAATGGCATAGTTTACTTACAAATTTTATGTCCTAGTTAAAATACATGAATCTGTTTATGATCAAGAAGTATATGTGTGGTTGTGAGCTTGCGCACGAGCGTGCACGCATGCGTCCATGTGTGTGCACATGCATGAAAGAATGTGCACACACACACAAAAAATCATCTTCAATGTGGGCCCTCTATCTTCAGATGACTTTGCCAACCACCTCTTCCCAGCACTTTTATAGTGAGGATTCAGGCCCTCTTGAATATGAAACTGCACTATTGGGTGAGTGGTTCCTGACATTCAAAGGCATAACCCTCCTTTGAAAGCCAACACAGGGTCACATGCCAGAAGACTTGAATCCCTATAAACATCACTACGACTCCCACACCTAACTTTTATATTTTTTCAGATGCTCCATCCACCTGCCTCTATATTCAGAACCACATTCCAAAAATATCTAAATCGTATCTTACAGGAATTTTTCATAAATGATGTAAAAGTACATATGCTGTATACCCGTGGCAGAATTCTTCTTGGAACAGATTACTACAGTTGGGATTTCATTATGACACAAATTTCTACTTCAACACTTACGCACACAAACCTCTGAAATTTCAGCATTCTCTCTTTGCAGACTATTTTAATGGATGTTAATAAACCTTTGTCATTTAACTGAACACAATGAAATGGGGCAGCTTTCCACAGGACAGCACATTCCATTTTAGAATAAGACAGCATGTCACTCTCCTTCCAACTACTAGTGTGGGCACAAATACTACTACAATTATTCAAAGTATTTCACTGGACCAGACTTTACCACTACTGATTTTGAACAGATGACATAAACTACAGATTCAACAGGAATACCTACGGACAGAGATGTTTAGTCACCATTTTATATTGCAACTTCTAAGTAATCATGTTTCCAAGGCAGACTAATCACACATTGCTCATAAGAAAACAAATTTCTCAGCACAGTCAGAGTAAAGCTTCTGAACTAATGTTGTTCCATGAAGAAACAAGCCATGTCACCTAAATGTGATGGTCCATCCAGCTCTTGCCTGGCAGACCTACTGTTATGTCTACAGACTTCTATGAATCATGAAGCAAGCACAAATTCAAGCACTTGTACTATCATTGCTTGGACTCTCACCATGAATTTATGTGGAACTAGCACGTTCTGTTCTTTGACTTTCCTCCAGCACTGAACATTCCCTTCTGTAAGACTGAACTATCATGCCACAGCACAATTCAGCACTAATGTCACTGCTGCAATGCACCCTATTTCAATATCTGTGATGCTACAGAACCTCTCCTTCCAAAACAATCACCCTTACTGCATACCACCATATTTCAAAACTCCACTGCTCTCACACAAATAAACGCAAACATAATATGTAACACACAAGAGCTTCCACCATGCACGCGCACATGTGTGTGTATGAGTGAGTGACTAAATATGTGTGTGGGGGGGGGGGGGCATGCAAGCACTTCATTTCTGTTCCCTTTCAACTTCTGATCCAGCTAACCAAGGAGGGAAAGTCAACTCAAAAAGCAAATTTGATAGTCTGCATCCCGCTCACACAATTCTGTTGGTACCAACAATATTTCACATAGATGTAAATGATCCTGGTTTAATTGATCTGTATTGCTTATTTCACCCACCATGAAAACACAACAGCAACATACTCACTTGAATATAACTGTTTCAGTTTATAACACTGAAGACATAAAATGCACCTACTATTTTCCAGCTACAATGTTATATCTCATTGAGGTAAATAAGCACTCTGTACCTCAATAATGCGAGAATCAATGGTGCTATATGGATGCCACAGTCCACGGTCATCTCTCCACTGCCACTGTACTGTGTCCTGGATACTGCTGTTTGGGCGCTCTAAAAGGGCATCAACTGTAAAGATTCCATCTGATGGAAGGCGCGGCATCAGCTCACCAATCAGGCACGTTATCTCATACAGCTCTTGGGGACTGCGTGGCACCAGCTCTACCTACAAGCAACATGAAAACAAGCTCTAACCATATTAAGTTCTGATTCTGAAACAATTCCATTGTTTCAACGCTCACAGCCAATTTTTGTGAAAGGCATCAAATGGTGTGATTTGCTGTACTGGATGTCCCAAACTTAAATGGGATTCATGTTACATGGGCAGATGAGTATGTTTTTTTCTTCTCATTTTAACAGTTTTGACATCTGGACTTCTGTTAATTGTACCAGACATACTTTTTAACTTCTTGACCCTTGAAGATAAAACCAACAGGTCATCCTAAGAGGTCGGTATGAAATTACCACTCAATAATGCATAACATTCCAGAAGAGCACAAACTTTATTTTATGATACACTTTTTACTGTACATGTATTTGTTACTTTAGTGTTTATGTTGAAACTACTTTCAACACAACTTTCATACTCCGCACTACTATTTTTATATGTAACTGTTTGCTAAAACCATGCATGTATAATAAATAATATACTTATGCACTGTTGGACTTACACATTTTCAGCTTACATGAAAACATTTGGAACAAATTAACCACACAAATCTGGGGACTTGCTGCATAAACAAACAGGTTACTAATTACAGAACTGTTTCTTATTGTATTAACCACAGAGCAATTTATGACACGTTTTGGCTAAAACAAATTCCAGCCAACATCAAATCATCTAAAAATATAAGTTTTGAAGATTCAGTAGTTAAAAAAGTATATGTCTAGAAGTTTTGTTAAATTTCACAATATAAAAAAATGACAGCTCATTCCTTGTAAATTTGAACCTGTAGCCACTGGATCTTCCATACTTACATTTTGTGTATGAACGAATAACCTGTTGATAACCTGAATGTTTTTGGCCAAAACATATCAGTTCCTGTAGGACTAATACATTAATAAACAGCTGTATAAAAGAAAACAAGTTCCTATGTACAGTTGGAAGATAAAAAGCAACTGTGAAAAAAAAACCCGAATGTGTGTCAATACAGCACAGACTGCTGACGCCTTCACCGACATTTGAGTAAAATTTGGAGAAAAACTAAAATCACTCTGCAGCCAAATATCATTCTTGCCACCCTTGTATCATCTGTTGGGACAGCAAATTCCACCTCATGGGAACTCCCAGTGCAGAAATTAATTCCAACACCACACTAGGGCAGATACCATGTAAGTAAATAGAACCATAAATGGAGGCATTTGCCATAAGCAAACAAAACTACATGACATTGTTAAAAAGTGAAGCCAAAAACCAGGAGGCCCTTTTACATTTCACTTACTTTTTCAGCTCAGGATGCAACAATGAAAATGGCAAACATGACCTGGTCCAGTGCTCAAGAAAAGTAACAGTTGGTCTCTTTCAACGAGAATGAAAGCAGTCAGTATGGTATCCTAAGGTATACCAGGATACAGGTAGTATTATAGGCCACACCATGGTTCAGGTGGTTAGATGCCAGCTACTTGTCGTGGAGGTCTGGCTTCGATCCCTGGCCAGTCCATGTGGAATTTGTGGTGGAGAAAGTGCCATTGGGACAGGTTTTTCTCCAAGTACTTCAGCCTTCCCCCTCAATAACATTTCACCAATGCTTTATATTCCTTTATCTATCACTGATACTGTATAATCTTAGCATTTGTGGGCACCAATAAATAACACACTAAAAAATATACATATGCAGTAATGGAAATGCATAGCAGGATCATAAAACATTTCTATAAGAGTTCCAACAGTGATTTCACTACACTAATATCAAATATACTAAAGGCCAAGCATGCAGTCTGCAGCCTGAAAATCAACTCTCTGAATTTCCACCTTTTTGAAGCACTTAAAATACTCATATTTCAGCACGCCAAGTTTTTAAACCAATAACGATCAGTGAACACAGCCCCCTTATCTCTAACCTGTTCCCCTTCTTCTGTGGACAGTTAACAGTTTCATTTACAACACTGCCAAAATTAGTATAAAACACTGTGTGATGATCATTCCAGCAACATCACAATAAAACATCCTCTCCTCTACAAACAGTATTTAAAACACATAAGAAAGTACACAACACAAAGTAAAAAAATCTGATACATATAAGGAGACCAAAGAAGCACAAAATTCAGGTATTCACAACAATACCTCATCCATGTTAGCATCTCCAGAGCCAGTGAGGAGGTAACACAGAGTTTCCGCAATGTTTTGGCGCAGGAGTGTGAAGGCCAGATCAGGACAATTGGCGCACATCACAGACAACATTCGCAAAACAGTGATGAATGTGCCAGTGCTGATTACTGGCGGTGACACCACCAACTGCAAACATCCCAAACAAGTGTGCACCACTTAAGAATCAAAAAACAAGGAATAACCAATGTGTTTGTATGCCACAAATTCATGTGCTGACATCACATACTACTAAGCCAATAAATATCACTCACTTTCAAATTTGTTTAACTGTTTATACTACTGCCCATCACTATAATCAATTACCATCATACCTTCTACTAAAAAAAGGAGGGGGGATGCATTTTTTGTAGTTACTGAGAACAGGAAATACGGGTAAGCCAAAACTCAGGAAACAGTTAACCCATCAGCTTTCCTGTCTATCTGTGAGACAGAATTATGAAACCTGCTTTTAACTTACCCATCTGTCACAAAGACGGGCTTTATAGAACACTGTAGTCTCGGCTGTAACTTCTACGTAATTTGCTGTACAGCCAAGAGATGAAAATATAATGAATTCAGATTGCTGGTCACTAAGGAACCCTTGACAGTAGTTATATTGCCAAATTACATTACAGGATAAAAAAAATTTATTCAGTCAATAACACAACATATATTATCAATATTATAAACCTGGCAACATGTTTCGGTTCACTGCACCACCCTCAGGCCAATTCTTACAACAAAGTAAAGGTACATTCAGCGAGTGCGCACACTGTGGGATCCCATACTGTTTACAGGTCACTATGGGATCCCACAGTGTACGCATTCACTGAATGTACCTTTACTTTGTTGTAAGAATTGGCCTGAGGGAGGTGCAGTGAACTGAAACATTGCCAAGTTTATAATATTGATAATATAATATATGTTGTGTTATTGACTGAATAAACTACTTTATCACTGTAAACACAACGGGATGGGTCCTATAAAAAAAATTTATTATAAGAGGTCAATCTTTGGCAGATGGTGAGATGCAACTCCCAGCAGCATACTGGGCTGGCTCATTTCCCATGACATATACCTTCCAACCCTGTCAAGTAGAACCCATCAAGAGGATGTGTAGTGTTTGCTATTTTTTATTTATTAAAAATAAAAGAAAATAACAGTAATAATAAAAATAAAAATTGAGAGAGAAAGAGAGAGTACAAGTAGGATGGAGTGTCTGTTTGATAGCTCTTCATATTTTGAAGTGTTTCAATATCTATCATACACAGTCAAGATACCACTAAACCTTTTAGTTCATTTGTTTTGTAAATTGCAATAAGATTATATTTTGACAATCATTAAATATTAACCAATAATTCCACACTTTTTTTTGGAAATAACCCCTAATTTTCTACATTCCAATAGGGGTTGTTTCCCCAGAAAGAGTATGTTTGGTTAATTATGACTGAATATAAGACAAAGTACATGGTGATATGCAATACTACATTATATTCTGAAGCATTATTTCCAAAATCCTTCAGAGGGCACAGGAGATACCACCATTAGTAATACATGTACAGAGAGGGAATGACTTCTCCACAAGATTTAAATGGTAATTCAGAGGCACTGTCATGGAATTTAATGGGCAAGCAGATGGGTCAATTATATGAAAAAAAAAAAAAAAAAAAAAATTTCTCATATGAAAAATTTACACTGCCAGGATCTTGCTATGATACAGGTCCAAAGAAATATTACACACCAGTTGTTGCAGATTAGTCAACAGTTCAAGGCTGGCAATTCCTTGGAGTTTGCTGGGATCATTCTGAAAACTGTCCACAAGTCGACTGAAGGCAAGACACACACTCTCCACACTCTTCTTATCCTGCTGTGTAAGCCGGTTTGCCAGCAGAGAGAGTGAATCAGCCACAAAGTGGAATTCATCTGCATGAAGATTCTGGCAACAATTAGACGTGATGGCTAATGCTGCACGCTGAGCATTGATACTGAAGAAGTCCAGGTACATAAGGCAGGCAGTAACTCCACGCTGAAAAATTACTTTACATTACTTTCAAAAAGTAAACAGAAAGAAAATAAAAGAAAAAACTGTGATCCATGTACGTGAATTAAAAAAGCAGATACACAAATACATGAGGTATATTTGTCTTTTGTTACAAAATTAAGACAGTATACATCTGATCTGTGTACTATATGTAGCACAGATTTGCACTGAAGTAAAATTATTTAGGAGTATCAGCCAAAGACACAACAAACCACAACACTGCATACAGACATAAAAAATACATTCATGCAGCTGATGAATTCAAGATGATTAATAATGAATATTCTACCAAACCAATGGTCCCAGAATCAAGTTCCAATAAAGATGAAGCTCTTAGTGGAAAATGAATCATCATATAGCAGCTTAACCCTTATCCTGCTAACGTGGAGAATATGGTGAGCTCCTAATAATGCCAGCAAATGGCAGATGGGATTTAATTTGGCATTTAAAGGGTTAATTCCCAGTAAAAATGTCCTACCTTTGTATTTCAGAGCTACATATGTCACTATAAAAAATATAAAGTACAAAGGTCCTCATGTAAAGTGCCTGATATTTTTGTCTCATTTTAAACACACTTGAACTTCCTTGACATATCTGAACGAAAGTCCACAACATGAAATTTCACAAAAATCTGTCCAATGGAAACCAAGTTGTTCCATACGGACAGGCCACACAGCTATACGCATTAACATGACTAAGCTAATAGTTGGTTTCTGAAACTTTGCAAATATGCCTAAAAGCCAATATTAACAAAAACATATCATATCAAGAGGTACTAAACAAACGGCATTAATAGAAGGAGAAACATCAACCGAGAATGACACTTCTGGCAAGTTCACTGTATTAACATCCCTGAATTTTAAACTTGTGATTAATTTAAAGCATAACATGGTAAAAGTACCTTCCATGGTCCTTTCATGTTTTACATGTAAATCTATTTGGTGGGAGTCACGTTGTTCCACATGAGGAACCAGGTAATAGACACAACAAAGCCAAAAATTGCTGTTCACAAATTGTTTAGTGACTGCACAATCATAAATTTCAGACATTATATAGCTCATTAGTAATGTCCAGGTGGTCTAATTAGGTGTGTTACAGTAAGGTGGTTATGCAAGCTGCATGTGAAGCCTACTCCTGGTTCTTAAATAGACTTCTCCTATAATATTCCAATCACAAGTCTGCATATGTATGTTCCTTCTCTTAGATTGCCACACATTCTGTTCACCTCATCCTTCTTGATAGTCAATTTCACTATGTGAAGAGTAAGAAGTACTGAACTTCTCAATGCCATTTCTCCTCCCTCTGTTTGTTCATCCCCCTTATATTCAACTGTTCTCCACAAGGCTATTTGTTCTCCATATGGCTTTAGTTAAAACACACAATACAAAATTTTGATGTAACATACTGCCTGAAGTATAGACTTGCTATGCCTACGAGACAGCATCTCGAGGGCTGTTAAACTCTGTTCTGCAACATCCATACACTGAATCACTTGCAGCTTCTCTAGGAACACAGGCACAGCATCCACCACCACAGCTGAAGATCTAGGAAGAGCTTCCATCATGTATGTTAGTGCTCGACACGCATGATTCATCTAAATGTAAAAATAACTCCAGCTGTATTCCATGTACATCAATAATGAGAAACCCTAGACATTGCACTTAGGAGAAAAGAGTCACTCAGAAGCAAATACTTTTATTTATTTATGATTCACTTTATCTGCTGTTAGTTGCAAAAATTATATGCCATTGAATGATAGCATGATTAATGACTAATGCACTGGAGGCCTGAAATGTGAACCTAAACCTGAAAATGAATCAAGGGTGCTGACTACTCAGCCAACAAGTTCACTTAATACTAACAACAAAATATTCAGACATGCTAATACTTTTAATTACCTATGTTACAACCCATTTCACGAAAGAAATATGAGAGTGTAATATTACCAATTACGCACAATTTCAGTTTTTTAAAACCACACTTCTACATCAAAATTCATCTAATACCAAACTAGGCATATTCAGAAAGCAAGTGTCAGCCCTACAATATGATTTAAAACAAGAGCAGGTCAAATGAGTGAATACCGTTATCTAATGAAATGTGTCTGAATGGTGAACAATGATCACAACAGAAATGACAAGAAGAAATTACAAAATTATGAATTATACAAGTTATCAGTAACATAGTTTGTGTAACATTGTAAATAACATGCCCAAAGAATTACTACTGGATGATAATTTATGATGGCAGATGACACATCACTTATGTTACAATACAAGCCCCTCTCTTCTAAAGGGTCCTGAGGATGGTATATTATACTCAGACACCCTGATTTCTAGACTTTGTTCATCACCTCAAACTAAAATTGGTGGAGACAGGGGAGTGAAGCTGGATCTGTGTTCATAATGCAAAAGGGTGGGAAAGCAAAGCATGTAAATGAACCTGGTTTGCAGATGTTTTTTGTAACTCTTGAACACTGGAGATGGTAAGCATACAACGAGCTAACTTCATGACTTCACATGAGGCTTGAGGTGAAGTGGATCTTACGACCAGGTGTACAACCTGCATCTGTGCCAATGCCATGAGAGGGGAAATTTCAAGACCTACATATAATTGACTGCAGACTCAGGGACTGAACCCTTGTAAGTGAACAGTGTCTTACTGTTACCATGGAAAATCAGGCACTGAACCCTTTTAAGTGAACATTGTCTTAATGCTACCACGGAAAAAAATGTCTTTTACTACCATTACAATATCATTATGGAGCACAAAACATCTCTCAGATGACAGTTCCGTTTAGTGCTAATAAACTCAATAAGAATTACAGCCCACTGATGTACAATCCCTCTGAATATACTTCAGTATCATTTAGTACCATATATTTTTTAATCTAATCCACATTCTTTTTGCAGTTTTAGAGGACTAAAAAATCAGACACGGATTACAATCGCGTGCGGATTAGATTTGCGGTCGAGAGCTGGATTTTGGATAAAATGATGGAGCCGCTGTACATGCCGTAAGAACAATAAAATACAATAATTTATTATTTTATTTATTACTTATTATAATTTATTATTCATCAGATTCGCCATCATCACTCATAACTGAATCGTTATCCGTGCTCAGACAAGACTGCGCACGCTTGTTGAGAAAGACCCGCTTCATGGTACCGGTATGACTCATCGGCCCCAGGTGTAGAGTCGGATTTTAAAGCATCGGTAACATGCGATATTATTCAATCAGTCGCCCTGTAGGCAAGGGGTGGTTGAAGGAAAAGTGCGGATTAGAATCGCAAACTAACTTTTTTCCATTTAAGAAATCGCCAAAAACTGAGTGCGAATTAGATTCGGGTGCGGATTAGATTCGAGAATATACGGTATATGTTCATAACAGCAATGGCATGAGGAAGCAATTTATCATGTCCAAGCCTTCTTGGTGTGTGTAAAAATCACTAACCAACATGATAATGAATTCAATCTCAGCCACGCTATGGAAACATAACCAACTTCGTATGAGAGTGCAGATCACCCTAGTACGGTCATGAAATGTATTTTGCTGAACAAAAAAATGTTAAATAACACTACTTCTGCAAGCAACATCACAGAAAAAATATCCCTGAAATTTGTAAAAAAAAATCCTGCATCAATAATGTCATGTACAAGAACATACAGCAGAGTAGAGAAGATGTCCATGGTACCTGTAATACAGATCAGCTAATGGTTGTGTATATAAGTATAGTGAAAGAAAGCGAAAAGTGAACAGCATCAACGCAAGTTACATTTCTGGGAAATGGGTCACAGTAACTGTTTACTATCATATTAAGGTTACCTTTGCATATTTACTGTCTAATAAAACAAAGATAAGGCATACCATGTCAAAGTTGTGCTCCATGCCCAACAAAGTGGTCAGGGCTGGAACCACTTGCTTGACTGGGAACCCAGCCAATGTGTCCTCATTTCCCATTACCAACATTTGACACATCTCAATCACAGCCTGCAGTTGCTGTCCCTCATCCCCTGTAGCTTGCAGACCCTGTAGCAGCTGCTGTGCTTTGGAAGCTATGCAGACAGACACAACATGCCAGCATGGTTTCCATTTATGGTACAACTTATATCATAATGCAGTACAGCCATGAACAGAACCTCAAGATATTTGAACATTTTTCACTTTCAGAGTGCTTCCCATTTAATATAATTACATACTATATTATCAGTTGTCTTTCTCTTTTATTTCAACCTGCAGTCCAATCATTAAGCATGTCAACACCAAGTTATACTCCCCCCACCAATTTGGACAGAAATCTTTCTCACATAAATTCCAGAAAGAGAAACAAAACTGCAAGATTATGCACATGCACACACAAAGCAGGTGCTATTTATTTGTTGATTTATTTTTCCTTTTAATTTTTATAATCAACAATTCCCGTACATTAAAGATAATTTACACTGGTTTTCACTGTACTTTACTGACATATTACAATTAACCCTTAGGTGACTAATGTCATATATATATGGAGCACCCATTCTTGATGTTTCTAGATCACACACAACGATGCAGCACAGTCGTTAGGAGTCCTCTGGACGAGTGATCGGCTCGTCGCAGAGACCTCTACCTGACAACACACGACACTCACAACAGACAAATATCCATGCCCCCGGTGGGATTCGAACCCAAGATCTCAGCAGG
>Ga0268261_10000392_pt1 | contig 27220 bp, 25 predicted proteins | sample TergutNc150P1_FD_190353 | JGI IMG/M metagenome (GOLD analysis project Ga0268261, IMG submission 190353) | Nasutitermes corniger P1 segment gut microbial community from laboratory colony in Florida, USA - Nc150 P1 (SPAdes) (version 2) | ecosystem: Host-associated > Arthropoda: Insects >... | reverse complement strand
CACAACCGGCCTTGTAAACTGACCCACCCCTACCCCGTCACCCTCCTTCTAATTGGCTTAAGCTATTTTCAGCCAAACCCTCTCTCATATGTATACCCCAATTATTCTCAAATTTAGTCATTATTAACCTACTTGCCTATGAAGATGGAACAGAGAGAGTGTTCCGAAACGTCGGCATATAAAATTCAGACGCTGGGGAATTACCCAGAAGAAAACGATGCTGAACATGATTTTGAGGAGGAGGAGGAGGAGGAGGAGAACTACGACGACAACAAGCCTCAGCATAAGTCGAAACACAGGCTGCAACAAGTAATGGATTACCAACCTGGGGACCACCTCAAGGAAGGAACACAAATATTCATTGTTTTGTCAGTCCAGCAAGAGGTGTGAAAAAAAGTTGAGGCTCCACACCTCCACACATCAACAAAAACAGCTCACCACTGTCTGTGTTGATGTTGTTTTTCACATAAATTTTTCATCTGTTGGTGGAACAGACCAATGTATACTAAGAGCAACACTTAGATGGACAACCAAACCTAGCCACCGACTGTCTGAGGTTTTGTTGCTGGACATGATGACTAATGCTTCCTTAGCTCTGCAGATGGGACACAAATTGAAAGACACACTACATTACTAATACAAGACTTAGGCAGCTACACAATCCACTTTACAGAAAGATATGTGGTCATATCTCCAGGTGAAGCTAAACATCAGAATCAGTTGTGACAAATATGTCCAAGCTGATGATGTCCTTCCTCAATGTACACAACAGGACACTGATCAACTACTGAATGTCACTAATTCAGAGACAGATGAATAAAGGGAGGACCCCAATGCTAATGACTGCAAACCACTCCTGTCATAAAGGCTATGGTATAATTGTAGAACTACAATAATTTTCAACAAGTCACCGCCGATGTCCCAGAGCACACAGTTACAACCCTGTGGTGTCTGCAAATGAACAATGCCCAGTCCTCTTGAAAAAAAGTGCCAGACAACCCTGGACAAACATGTATTCAAGATCACAAATATTTAAAGCATAGTAACTTCCTATATAATGGGATAGTGCAATTACTAATCTATATTCACACACACACACACACACACACACACACACAAACTATAATTGCGACAGGAAAGTAACAAGCAATTTAGTGGGAGGTAAAAAACATCCCCTCATGTTCATGGATGAGTCTGAATCACTGAAGAGGGAAAGACTTAAAATGTTGTGTAACAATAAAAATTATTTAATGATCAATTTACACATAATAAGAAACTACTCAAGTGAATGTCAATTTCAATACAGAATAACAAAAAGAGCAGCACACTTTTCAGAAGTGTACCTGCTGAATAAAGCACAATTTGTTGTTTCTGACCCAAACAGTTTTAACCCTTTGATGCCAGAATTAAATCCCTCTGAGCAGTCCTGCCTGCTGGGATTTTAATGCTTACTCTTAGGGAAAAAAAAGCATATCTCATAGACTTTTCCTTCAAATTTAATTAAATAAAATTTTGCACTCTGCTTATAAATTGGTCAATCCGGAAAAAAATGTTCACCTGATTTTATAATAAATTTAGGCCTGTGAATTGCATGTATTTTATAAAATGTTGTGTAAATAGTTCATTACATAATTCTGGCTGTTGCATAAGGTCTGTGGCACCTTGGATCACTGTTTTATCATGACACACAGTATTCACAAAGATATATAAAATATATTACAAATTTACTTTTGTGCGATATTCCACAAAACAAGGCACCACGCACAGACCCATGTCACATCTGGCACACTTTGTGCCCTTTCTTTGGCCGCGATAAGAACACACAAGAACACACATGGCACAGCAGATGGATTGGTAACTTCGCTGGCCAGTGTTTGCTGTGGCAACTTCAGCTGAGGCTTGCTGCCGCTGCTGTTGTTGTTCCTCTAATTCTTCCTCCTAAAAACAGTCTTCCATATCACTAGCCTCTGCACCTGATTCCCCGAGTCCGTTCAGCAATGAGAAATTCACTGTCGGCTTCCTCCTCAAGTTTTATTTTTTTTTTTTTCCAGCCATTCCTCGATACCCACAATCATCTGCCTTGTTTAGACTACTATGCATGACTCGGCACAGTTGCAGAAATGTAATACCAGTCAGATATGAACATCTTCTACAGTGAGAGCAAAACAGATCTAAAGCTAGGATGTGACTCCTCTATAAAATTCCACCTATTCGAGGGTGCCCAAGACGTTGTTACTAGATTGATGGCTGTATGTTGCATGTTACTAACCCACAACCCCTACAGATTACCCCAGCACTACAAGAGGCATGTCTGTGGGTCATACTGTAGCTGTAAACATCAATTTTTGTGGATTTTTGAGCATTGGTTTTGTCTGAATTATATGGGTACAGTACGCCACTGACAACCTTTCTGCCCATCAACTAGAGTTCGCCTCATAGGCTAGTGTTGATATTTCAACCCATAGTGAACCCCAGAGCAACCGATAAACCTCTAAAAATACAAACGTCTTCCATGGTGAGAGCAAAACAGATCGAAAGCTACTATGTAACTGCGTATGAAATTCCCGGTATTCAAGGGTGCCCTTAGTAGATTGACGGCTGTGTGTTGCATTTTACTACCCCACAACCCCTAAAGATTACTCCAGCACTACAAGAGGCAGGTCTGTGGGCCCTCCTGTAGCTGTAAACGTCAATATTTGTGGGTATCTCCAATTTTTGAGCATTACTTTTGTCTGAATTATATGGGTATAGCATGCCACTGACAACCTTTCTGGTCAAGAAAGCGTTCTCGTTTCATAGACCAGTGTCGACGTATATATCGGTGTTTGTGAAGGGGTTTAGGAGGTGGAGGGGGTACATTCTGGCTCCTGAATGAAAGCCTGACCTTATCGGGCCCTGAAGCATAGCAGAGCCACAGCAGTTAACCGAATAGGAGTGAACAAAATTCCTCCAAACTTCGACACACTGTTTGCGACGTCTTTGTAAGTCTTTCGGCTTTTTAACGGGCTCACTGCGCAATGTCTTTAGAAGTCATTCGGCATTAAAGGGTTAATATGACTTCAATGTATTCAGAATCTAGTCTGGTGGGCTGGCAGAGTGGAATCTGGGAGGTAGGTACAAACACTTCAGACGACCCTGCTATCGTCTTCTTGGTACGGAGATGCAGAAGGTTGTTCCAAAATGATAATCATCTACAGTATCATAGCACATAATCTATGGCTTCAGTGCCACAGAAACTGCAATCTCATGTAGAATGCAAACCTGTCTACATCTTGACATCCAGATGGTTGGCCAGCAATCATCTGTTCGGAGCCCTAAGCTACCTATATTTATATTAGTCACATGACACTTGAAATCCACTTAATTTAAACTAATTGCTTTAGGTATGAGAATTAACAGCATGGAAGTTCAGTGATTGCATTAGAAATTGAAATAAAGACAAATCTGCAACTTACATCCATGGCGAGGGTTTGATTGTTAGCCCGTTCCCTCTCACGTCTGATCTCAGCCTCAATGCTCTGGCGGATGGCCAGCTTACATGCACGCTGACAAATTTCTGTAAGGTCGGCACCAGAGTAACCATGGGTTACCTTTGAAATATAGCTCATATCAACATCCTGGAGAGAAAAAAAAAAAAAAAAAGCAGTTAACAGACAATCCAGCAGACATTTTCACAGAATGCAAACAACACTAGTTGAGAACATACCTTACCTCAGCCATGACTTAATCCAAGAGTGCACACATTGTCCAAAAGTTAAGGTACCAGAAGGGTTATATAAGGCAAACCCATAATCAGAACCCACAAATATTACGTGTCACAATACAACAGGTAGTTGTCTGGGTGGCCACGCACCCAAGATTTGTGCAGCCCTGTCTTAACCCTTAACAAATGATACCTTAAACATACCCTGAAGGTGTCGCCAAATGACCTGAAGGTGTCTCCAAATGACAGGAAGTACATGTATTTCAAATCCAACAGTATTTTTCTGCCAATTTCATTAAATTTGTACCAGATGTCATTATCACAGGTCTACTAATAGCAGCAAACTTTAGAAACTTGACAGCAGATTATGGGAAATTTATGACACAATAAAATTTTACTTTGAAATAAAATTCACTTACAAAGGGTTCAAGTTAGAGTCAATAACATACAACAAAGTTAACTTTAACAAGGGTATACACAGTGAAAACCTCTATCCATTGTTCCAGTAATGTCAGTTTTCCTGCAACTATCATTCGTTTCTTCTGGTCCAAAAAAATCGCTCATGTAAGTCATTTACACTACCAGATGCACTGTTCCTCAGAGTGTCATTTTCCTGCATCAACTGTTCAGCATTCCTGGTCCTGACCAACAAATCCTGGTATATCATTTTCATAAACATAAACAGTTTAAGTAATGTGATGTTTTTGGAATGTACAATATCGCTAACCTGTCTATACTGATGCCATTACAAGTGTCAATGCACTTCCAAAAAGTCACCATGCACCACCAAAGTGTGGAATGTTAGCTGAGCGGCAGGGTTAAGGGGCAGGTGAAAGCTGAAAGGTAGCAAACTTGACACATATTTGGCAGTTGTTAATAGCACTGCCTTCCATCACCTTGTTTGATTTTCATTCATTTCAGCAGCCAATAGTTGTGTGAGTCAGTGTTAAGATTTCAGTGCTGTTACTTGTGTTTTCCTATTTTGATTTTGTATATAAAAGGCCTACATACTGCAGCTTGCCATGTAGCCTTCTACACAGCAAGTCAAGGCGCTTCATAAATGACTCAAAATCATTGGAGAAATGGGGAAAATCTAACTCAGAAAGAGACTGACATGGCTGAACATCTCAAAGTAGCACCACACATGGCGAACTCCACGATTTTGAAAAAAAATTATGTGGCAAGTCCGGTAAGAAAAGGAGAAAGGGAAGAGAACCTACTTTTCATGAGCCTGACAGCATCCTGTTGGCTTGGTACCAGGATGCATGTACATCAGGTATTACTCTTGATGGAAAACACTGTACATGAAAAAGTTAAGAAGACAGCTACGAGAAGGCAAATTGATAATTATGCTATGTCAAATGGGTGGAGTGTCACAGCCTGGTACACTAAAGCTTGCTGGAGAAAGTACCACCACTGACAGTGAAACAAAAGACCTGTGCTGGAGGTAGTTTACCTATGTTTGTGGAAGGAAATGAGCCATGAGACAAAAACAGTGCACATGAGCTACGCCTCTTCTACAGTTGCCTCCTGGAAATAATACTGACAATGAAAACATATGAAGTGAAAATGCCAAACAGAGGATAAGAGTGCCACTGTGTGAGTGACGGTAGGAACAGATGGATGCCAATCAATGGTTTGAAAATCATCAAAACTGTGTTTAAAAAATATAAAAATGCTTCTTATGAAATACAACACAAATAAAAAGGTGTGGATGACCACAAGCATTGGCACATAGTTTTCAAAGGCACTAAATGCCCCCATGGGTGTGCAAAGTAGGAACATTTTGTTGTTTGTGCACAACTGTGCTAGTCAGTTACAAGACACACCATTTGTGTGACAGGTAAAAGTTGTGTTTTATCCACCAAACTGCACCTACTGACCCCTCAGCATCATAAGATGCTTTGAGCAGTTTTACAGGAAGCACCTACTACTATAAGTTGTATGCTTGATGGACTCAGAGAAGGACATCAAATTGGAAACAGATGTTCTGCAGCAGTATATTTCACAGCAGCAGCTAGGCAACAAGTCATGCACATGACAACTGTAAAATGTTTTTGTCTGGGTGGCTATAGGCATGAATTTAACACAGAAGCTGATTCATGCTCCAGCAATTATGATGATGATGATGATGATGACGACGACGACGACGACTACAACTGGATTTGGCTTGGCCCTGAGGATTTCAACTTCAGTTCTTATGTATGTGTGGACAGTAATCTTGAAACAAGTGGCTTTAACAGCACTGATGAGTTGTGTGATGATATGGGTGGGGAGAGCACTGGAGAAAATGGACAGCTACACAAACATGACCTTCAACCATTGCTAAGTTTTACCAAAACACACACTGCTTACGCAACTGTTACATCATTCTTCCATTATTTTATGTGCACAGCATAAGCAAGCATGATCAACAGGCCATTCTGAACTTGGAATTGGCAGTGTTTTGTCTAAAACAAAAGGCTTCAACTGAACACGTGTCACTTACAGATTTCTTTGGAAACAAGTAATTTGCACACAGGTATTAACATTCTACATGTTTATTAATTTTGTGGAAAATTCATAATTTTCACTTTTTCTGTGTTCTAACAATTTACCACTTTCCAGCAATCAATGTTGTGCCACATTTATCATTTTTTTCCTGCAATCTCTTAAGAAATAATGGACAAGGGTTCCATTGCGTAAGTCTAGGAAATGTCACACTGCAGGTTCAACTACAGGATAGCACCAAACAAACCTGCCAGTCCACATAATGTATTGTAGGTAATCAGTTATCACCTTTGCTACTGGAGATTTCCTTAGGTTGGCCTTGAAGATGGCTTCTCTTGATTTCTCATCTGGTAGTGGAATGTATATAAGCTGGTCTAGTCGACCAGGACGCAGAATTGCTGGGTCAATAATGTCTGGTCGGTTTGTTGCTCCAATAATGAAAACATTCTTCTTGGCTCCCATTCCATCCATTTCGGTTAGAATCTGGTTAATTACCCTATCTGCAGCCCCACCAGCATCTCCAATATTTCCACCACGAGACTTGGCAATGGAATCCAACTCATCAAAGAATAACACACAAGGAGCAGCTGCACGAGCCTAGACACAACAGCAATCTGCAGATAATGTGGCCTTATAAACTAGGTGTAATCCAGACATGTCCACCATACCATGCCTCACAACCAGAAGAATGCTTGCAATTTTTATGACAAATACTACTTATCTACATACTAATTAACAATAGGTGTTTCCATCAGAAACAAACTTCTACTTCCATGTCAAGGTGGGCAGTGTGCCAAAATGACAGTACTGCCTGTAGGCACAGGGCAAACAATGCTCATGTGACTATATTATATATTTCTTTTGAACTGATTTTAAAAGTAGGGTGAGAGTTCCTTGGTCATATAGTCTGTTGTACCAGTCCCTGGTGATAGGCATGTATGGAGCACTGGTGGAATGATAACTCGCAGGTGAAAACCAAAATGAAAGGAGAAAAAAATCTGCCCCACTGCCACATCTACCAAAATTCTATGTGTACTACTCTTGTGACCGAACTTGGGTCAATGTGTTGAGAAGGTGGCAACAAACCACCTGAACTGCTCTCTCACTCACTCACTCACTCACTCACTCACTCATTTACTAATTTACTCACTCAAGCCCTACCTCCCTCTTGAGAAGTTAACAGCTGCTCTGGTGTCAAGAAATTCACTATACTTTATAAAACAATGTTCAATACTATGTTCACAAGAACTTGTCTCTGGTCCCTGTCTTGAGTGAGACGAATCCACTTCACACGCTCCTATTCTACTGCTAAAACATCAATTTCATATTACATTTCCATCAATGCCTAGGATGACAAACAGCCTGAACTACCAATACATTAACAGGCAATTTGAAAAAATTTATATTTTATTTATGAAATGTAAAAACATGAAACTGATATCAAAACCACTTAGTTTGAGAAAAAGCAAAAATTCAAGGGTGTAACCTTTATGACTATCCTCCTACCAACCTGTTTCATTCAGCTCGAATAATACTGCAATTCCATTTATAGGAATGTATTAGAATAAGTTCTGTGTTGTCACTGCTTTCTTGAAAATGTTAAGGATTTAGACAATCTGGCCTCACATTTAAAATGTTGCCAAGGTACTCAATACATAGTGTCGAGCTCTCTACAGAGTGCAATTTAGTGCTCTTTTTTATCTCCAGTATCATTTCCTAAAGGTCATCCAGTACCTGCGTACATCTTCTTCCTTGTCTTCCCATCACTTCTATACCTCCTACCTATCCTTCCTTCAACAACACAATTTGTAAGGGTAGTTAACATGCATGATATGACCAAACCATTTCGCATTCCTTCTTTTTATTGCATGCAGGATGTTCATTTTCTCTACGCCTTTATCTCATACTTAATGATCAGTCCATATGATCTTCTCCATCCTTCTCAAGCACCCCAGTTCAACAATTTCAAGATAATTCTCATCCACTTTCCAAAGTGTCCAAGTTTCAGCACCATACCAAGCTATGCTCCAAAAGTAGCATTACACTAGTTTTTTTTCCTTATATTTCACTCCAACTGGCTAGTGACAAGATTCTTCTTCTTCTTCTTGAATGCTGCTTTTGTCATGAAAATCCTTAATTTAATTTCAAATGTACATCTAGCATCATCTGTTATCATGCTTCCCAAATAGTAAAAATAATCCACATTCTCCAGTTGTCTTTGATTTACCATAATCTATACTGCAGACTGTAGCCTTGAGATTCTCATTACTTTAGATTTTTCCACATTCATTTCCATTCCATAGCATCTTCCAGTTTCAATAAGTATGTCATGCCATGTGGCACTGCATCTTTCTTAGCCAGTAGCAAAAGGTTATCTATATATTGCACAGTGTGAATTACATATCCTCCAATTCTGAAGAGTCAAAACCCTTCAAGGGCTTCCTTGGTAAGGTATTCATTGTACTATAAAAGCTCAACATATTTTGACAAACAGTATCCTTGTCGAACGCCTCTCTCAGTCTCAACACTTCTTGTCTTCCCTATGTCCAGTCATACTGTAACACGCTGATCCATCCACAGTTTGCTTATCAATCTTTGTTCGTACCAGTCAATATCATTTTTTTTAGTATCTGCATTAATTTGGTCCAGTTTACACTGTCAAAAGATAGCATACAATTCATCATCTATGTCCAAAGTTTATTCTGACATTATTCTCAGCATCCCAATTGCATTCCTAGTTCCTTTTCCTCCTCTAAATCCAAACTGATATTGTCCAAGTAAGTCCTCAATTTTCTTTTCAATCCTTCCCCTAAGTATCCTCCCTACTAGCTTTGATGCACGCGACGAGGCTGACTGTTCAATGGTCACTGTATTTTGTAGCTTTTGGATTCTTCTTTAAGGCAATCACTGTAATTTCCTTGGGCCACTCTTCATTTCCACATGTGTAACCTTCACCATATGGTATTTTAACTTCCAGGTTTCTGCTGTGGTAAAGGCAATGTTCAATTTAATGCCCACTGTGGGACACATACCTCTTCTGGACAACAAAAAAAAATGTACATTTAATGGGACAGCATGGTTCTGTTCATCCATTAAAGCTTAAATGCAACTGTGTCTGGCTCCATGCAGAAGGGTAAAGATCATAAAGGCACCAACAATCATACATACCTTATCAAACACATCTCGTACATTGGCCTCAGATTCTCCGAACCACATTGTGAGCAATTCTGGTCCTTTCACAGAAATAAAGTTTGCTTGACACTCATTGGCTATGGCCTTGGCTAGAAGAGTCTTACCGCAACCAGGTGGACCATAGAACAACACACCTCGAGACGGCTGCATACCAAACTTGAGGAACTTATCTGGGTGCTCCACTGGATACTACAAAATATAAAGCCAAACATTAAGCTTTAAGGCAATACCACATATTCCCACGTATATTGTGTCAGTAACAAATTGTTATGTAGCAATTCTGAGTTGTACAGCAAATGACACAAAACTTAACCCTTTCCATCCTTAATCAGAATGCCTCTGCACTGGCCATGTTCTTGTGCAGGTCTACTATCAGAAACCTTCCACATTATAACCGCATGCCCATCTTATAGTATGATCTGCACATACCTCGACTTAGTAGTTATAATTTCTGTTACTTGTTACTTGTACCAATCATGGCTGGAAACTATGTTGTTTTAAAAATATGAAAGATTTCACAATCAAGAAGTGTGGATGACAACTTTCCTCGCAGTGTTTTCTAAGGGTACTGGATGAATATGACCTTGGACCACTGACAGTTTTTACTGATGCATGGCATTGGCAGGCATAATAACAGAAAACCTTGAAATTGGAATTGGTGCCATTTCAGTTTTGAAATAAACAGCTGTCTATTACACAATTATTGGGGGGGGGATTATGTGCATACAGTCTTCACAGAACCTTTGTTTATTATTTTAGTATGCCTAAGTGCAAAAACTAAAATTTTTGTTATAAATTTCTCATGTTTATGAAACAATTTAATGCTTTGCCCACAGCTGTCATTTTCCAGCACTGAACATTTTGTCACTGCAGTCCCTTCAGAAATGTTGGATTGAGGATGCACAGATTTCTGATGTTAAAGCAAGTCATATGTATAGTTGCTTCAGTGCTTTGAAGAGTTCATGGTCGTGGTCAAGTGGATTGTGACTGCTGGTCCTAAGTAGGCAAAGCAGAGGAGGAAGAACAGCACCCAACTCTGTCAAAGCCTGTCAACACTTCACCATGTCTCTTTATGTATAGTTACAAACTTTCAAATTGGAAACCTGAAAATAACTACTGAACTCAGAGATGCTGAAATGTCTCCAAAAGCGAAGCTGCAGCTCAAGAGGCAATACAGCAGCACTCACCTGCACCAACTCCTGCAGCTCCCGTTTGACATTCTCAAGACCTCCAATGTCATCCCAGGTGACATTCGGCACCTCTACCACAGTCTCTCGCAGAGCGCTTGGGCTGCTCTTACTCATCGCATACTGCATAATGCATAATTAAAAATTAATAAGAAGTTGAAATGGTGAACAAAGAAAATTAATTCTCAGCCAGTAAAACACAGTACCCACCCTAAAGTTGTCCATTGTCACTGCCAAAGAGCTAAGCACCTCTGCGTCTATCTGATCATCCTCCAAATCAATCAGATCCATTTTCTCTCTGATTTGCTGCAAAGCAGACTCAGAACACAGAGAAGCCAAGTCAGCACCAACATGGCCATGCGTCTCTGCAGCAATCTGAAACGAGACATCACCACTTAATGCTGCAGTATTTTTCTTCTAGAAGTTACACCCATTCCTAAATGTGACTTTGAAATTTACTATTTTTATCTTGTGCCTGCCAAAGTCTAAATCATTAGACTATATATACAAGAAACCAATTTACATTCCAGAATTTTGTGTTTCTGCAATTCTACACACTTTTTGTATGCTCCCGGCCAAACACCCACAAAAACAATGTTCCCTCGATTTTACACTGCCACTCTCATGCTGTCCCCATACAAAATATAAAACCTGGGTTTTACTGTGCGCACCAATGTGTGTGAGTGCACAAGAGCTGCCCAGAAAGTAATGCCCCATATTTTTTCTCATTAAATATATGGACCTAATTCACAATTACACACAAGGAAATGTGATGGTTTGACTTCACACCTTATTCATAACATGTCTTTTCGTGCTCAGGTAACTAAGTTCTCACTGTGCATAAAGTAGCCATTAGTCTCAAACATATTCACCATGGAGAGCATCCCCCATGGCTCCAAACAATGTTGTAGAGTGGAGAGGATAACACTGTCCAACCAAATTCTCTGATGACTTCCCAAGTGAACAAACTTGTGAGGCCTTGCTTTGTGATACTGAGGCAAGATTTCTGGTGGATTCAAGTGAGGATGAACTGGTTTGAATCACTTCCTGATTTCTTGCCAACATCCTGATGCATGTCAGAATTGAATGTCTCCCCTCCTGGCATCACATCCACAAGAATCACTTCTTCAGTCCCAAAGGACAGTGATCATAGCCTTCCTCACTGACAGTCTTTTGGAATGTTTTCTTTCAGGCAGACTGAGGAAGATGTCATTCCTTGTACTGCTTTTTGTCTCCAGTTCAAAATGACAGACCCAAATTTCATCTATATGAATCCAGGATAAGCAGCCTCTCCATCATCTTCAAAATGTGGCAATAACTTGGATAAAAAATGGTTTTCTCTTGGTTCTGTATTCAACTGTGAGGCTCCCAGGAAACCATCTCACACACACCTTGGAAATCACGGATGATGTGACCAATACTTCTTTTGGTGACTGGAAGAGTGGGTATCAGCAGCTGGAATGCGATATGTCGGTGCTTGCAAATGATGACATCAAAGCACTGCAACATATCCAAGCTAACAGCTGTGACTGGAAAGCCTCAGTCCGGCATAACACAGAACTCTGCTTTTTTGGTTTCAGAAGCAGTAGCTCTTCTCACCCAGCGACCACTGGTGCATCTGTTTACTGTAATACTTCTATAAAGAAAGCAAAGACGTTTTTGGATGTTTCTCAGCGATTCTTTTTAGCTACATGAAACTCTACGGCACTTGTTTGTAAAAAACATCACTGACTCCATGGCATGCTGCTGAAGTGGTGATGTCAAAGGTCTTCACAACCTCATACATAAATCCTGAAAACTTCAATCTGTATCACTTAAAATCTCACATTCTTTCTATTGTTACTGGCCAAGAAAAAAAATATGGGACATGTCTGGGGAACCTATATCCCTTGAGCCCTGAAAGAAGCTATACACAACATGAAGTTTGAGATCAATGACAATGTAATTCACACAATGAGAACATGGCTACATGAGCAGGGTAAGGCATTGTACTGACAAGGCATTTACACACTTATTCATCATTGTTACAAGGCCAAACAAGCGGATGGGCACTTTGTGGAAAAATAAGGTGTGGAATCAAAGTATCATTCTCCATAATGTTATGATTTAGGAAAAAATATTTACTTAGGAAAAAACAAGAGGCATTACTTTCTGGGTGAAGCTCATGGATATGCATGCACATGCACACACACACAAACATAAGAGCCACACATGCATGCACACCCACTCATACACAGGCACCCATGCATATGTGCTCCCTCTCTCTCTCTGGATAAATTCTAAATAAACCACCTTTGGCAAATAATGAATGAGACTTTTCTGACAAATCTACTCTGGGGGTAACGTGCCAGCCCTGTTTGGCTGGATACAGACCAAGAATATCATCATACCTGTAGGCTGTTTTGATTTTATATTATTTTTTTTCTGTCACTGTTTTTGTTCAACAAAACAATACTGATTCAACCTAACATAACTTTCTATCGACAAAACAAATTATTTTATCTCACAATGTGGCTATAAGCTTAGGCCTCAGGTAAAGCCACCATCAGGCCATTTCAAGAATAACTAGGTGAAATATACAAAGTAATAATGAATTTAAAATGGATACTAAGACCTCAAATCTGATGTTAATGTTCTAACTGCAGGAAGGCATGGTCCTCATAGCAACAATGAACAAAATGCATTATGTTGTATATGATTTCAACTGTCAATACTGTTTTAGTTTTCATCAAATTTTATTGTGAAACAGAGAAGAGGAAGAGAAAGAAGAAGAGGACGACGACAAAGAGGAAGAAGAGGAAAAAGAAGAGGAAGAATAGGAAGAAGAAGACAAATAAGAAGAGGAGGAAGAAGATGAAGGAGAAGAGGAAGAAGATGAAGAGGAAGAAAAAGATGAAGAATAAGAAGAGGAGGAAGAGGAAGAAGGGGAAGAGGAAGGAGGAAGAAGAGGAGGAGGAGGAGGAAGAAGAGGAGGAAGAGGAGGAGAAGGAAGAGTAGGAGGAAGAGGAGAAGGAAGAGTAGGAGGAGGAGGAGGAGGAGGAGGAGGAGGAAGATGAATAAGAGGAAGGAAAAGAAAAAGAGGAAGAAGAAGAGGAAGAAGATAGTAGTAGTAGTAGTAGTAGTAGTAGTAAAGGTAAAGCAATCCCATTACAAGCCTGGACAGGTCCTGAGGGTTCCAGGAGGTTGAGGCTCCCAGATTTTAAGACAATCGGCACATGAAGGTAGTAAGGTTGTCAGCCCTACGCACCGGCAGCCTTTAGTTCCCCAGGAAATATTCCTGGTACTCATTTCTGTTAGAGTCAACCCCAGGGTCACAGTGCAGCCGAAGGATTATGTCAATAAAAAATTCCAATGACACCATCGGGAATCGAACCCACGACCTTCCGACTTGCAGTGCAGTGCCTCAACCAAGTGCGCTACCACGTCCCAGTAGTAGTAGTAGTAGTAATAATGTAAAAATAATTCCAATGTAAAAGTACAAACCATATTTCATGGGTGAAATAACATTTCACGTAGCACAAATTATAAATAAAGAAGAGCTGCAACAGTATATACCATAGAAAAATATTTTTTCAGGTATATAATTGTAAATACCCTGCAAAAAGGTGATAAGGATAATGATGATAATAATAATGTTTATGGCTGCTCTGAGGACAATACCTTCATGTAATTATAATACTAATATAAGATATGGGACATTAGTACCCACTTTAAACTCATAATTACTTTGTGCGTTTTTTTTGTCCATACATATTTTATGAAACAGCCTGATGATGGCTTAACCTAAAGCAGAAATGTGTAAAACAGTGTAATTTGTTCTAGAAATAAAATTTGTGTTTGACCAAGATCATCACTGTTCTGATTTTTTGTACCGTAAGCATAACGGGAAGTCGCATACAAAGTTATTTTCTTCTTAATTTCCAACTCTAACCAAACCAAATACATCATCACTCAATAAATTTGCATCCAACAATTTTGCGTTGAAACCAAAAGCAATAACAATGCTGCCATAGCTCAGAAACACTACACCTTACAGGATGATTGAAATTTTGTACATTGTATATAAATGCTGTTTGTTGTCTTCATAAGTTAGTATGTATGAGTTATGATGACGAAAACAAGCAGAAGGGGAGCAGCTACAGATGTGGCCACATGACACTGCAAAAAATAACTTCAGCTTACAACTGGTGCCATAAATGCCTTCTGGGGACAACAAACCAACTACTGTCACAGAGCACAGTACATTTTATAAATTAACAGACACTCAGCCAGTCAAATTTCCTACATTTTATAGAACCTGAAAGTACACATTACTGTGTTCACAACAGCCTGCCATTTCTGCCTATTCTGAGCCAGATGAATTCAATCCACACCCTTTTATCCTACTGAATTAAGATCTATTTTGATATTATAATCCCCTTATACTTGCGTCTTCCAAGTGGCCCCATTCTTCCAGGTTATCTTACCTAAGTTCTATATGCATTTTTTTGCATGGAGACATTGTTATACACAACTTAAGAAAGCAAAGGATACTGTATTTGTTTCCATAGCAGCAATAGCTGACAACCTGCCCTAGGAACTAGGGAACACAGTATGAATCTGTACAGCATGTACCTGTTCTAGATCTACATCATCAGCCAATTTCATGTTCTTTGTATGAATTCGAAGAATTTCCAGTCTTCCAGTAGCATCTGGGATACCAATGTCTATTTCACGATCAAAACGTCCAAAGCGCCTAAGTGCACCATCAATTGAGTTGGGCCTGTTTGTTGCTGCCATCACTATAACGTGTGAACTCTGCTTCAGGCCATCCATGAGTGTGAGAAGCTGTGAGACAATGCGCCGCTCCACTTCACCATGGGTCTGCAAATGTTTCAAATTGCAATGATTGGTACCTGCCACAAAACTGCAGCAATGCAGTCAGACAGATGCATTACAAGCATCTTTAATTGGATAGATGGATGGATACATATATAACACAACCACCAAAACAGCAATGCTTCTGGGACATCAGCACAGCTCAAGAGTCAAATTAACAAACAGTTTTGCATGACCTTCAAAATGCCTTCTTACAACAGTTCCTTTGGTTTCCTTTATTTGTTTATTTATTTTTATTTTGACAGGTATCAACTTTCTGACTCAGATTATGCTGCAACTTGTACAGTTAGACACAGACCCAGACCCAGCATATCTGTCCACTCCTGCATCATGTGTACCATCACAGCAAACCTCTTCTGGCAAGTAGCCAACTGATATTAACCCTTTATTGCTGAAATTAAAGACCAGAATTGAAACTAGATGATTACATTTTTTCACACATACTGGTATATTAAAAAAAAAAGTTTTTCTTCTAACTCAATGAAATAAAATTTAGTGATGTGTTTACAAAGTAAGTCTTCATTGTAGAGTGCATAGCACTGCCCCTCAAAATGTCACATGCCATGGCCTGACCTGCTCTACTCACATTCTGTACATTCGGACTCATGCTACTCTGATTCCTACACACGTGAAGAAAATTTAATAGGGCTTCTTTACATCTGTAGACAAGGAAGATAGCTTTTAGATGGTGAGCAAGAAAATTCACAGAAATTTATTCTTCACATTTTCTCCCACCTCAAAATGTGGATCAATTAATTTGAAGTTTCTGAGTCCAAGCCCTGTTCTGTGCTTCTCAGTCAAATGAATACTAAAATGAATAGGACTACCATCATGATGAAGCTGACATCTCAAGTTCTCACATGGTATCTAACACCACCTCTTGTCAGTAATTTCCATCTTCTTTCATAGATAATATTACAGTTCACTTGTATTTGAGGCTGCAGTCCCATACAAGCAACGATACTGACATAATTACATGCCATGGTTGAAAGTAGGTTTATTTCATGTACTGCACTTCATGCGTGGCTGTGGAGTAAAATAACCCTGCTATGATATTGTGTTAATGCTCTGTTAAGTGGTGGACTCAGAAGTTTTCAAGAGTTTGAGGGCTGTGTGTTGCACTTCACTCCTACACACCTCTCACAGAGTTCCCCAGAACTATTCTTCAGGTAACACCAGATCACATATAGCCAACAACTTCAAGATCTGTTTTGGATGTTACTTCGGTCTGAAAAATATGCATGTGGGTACACCAGTGACCACTGCACTGCATAGCCATTTATTCAAATTATCCTGACACCGGACTCCAGTGTCAGCAATAAGACCCGCATGAACCAAGAAACTAATCACAACAGCATATAGCATCATACCAATCATGAGCAACAGCTCAAGAGCCCCACGTGGGCTTCTTCGATAGTTTTCCACTATTTTTCTCAGCCATTGGCTGTCCTTCTCCGGTTCCTAACACCAACACCTGCCATGTCATCTGTGACACAGCGTCATACAGATATATTACACAATCTATTTCAGTGGGTCCAAAAGGGTTTACAGCAGGTGAGGACGTAACACCATGGATACAAAAACTCACCTTGCCACTCAAGAGAACATATATATACAAATAAATATGTTAACAGCATGTACACACATGATGGAGCCTAAAACGTACCCTAGGAAGTTGCTGGGAGCCGGAAAGGAAGCCTACCAGAAAGTGAGAGTGCACCCAGTGATGCTTGTTTCAGACATACCATTCCAACTCTCATTGTCGAGACTGCTATTGGCAACTACACTTGGCTGCAAAAACTATGCATTCAAGAAGTAATAGTAGCAAGAATTAGGAATTACCGGGTAGCTGTGCACTGCTATATGAATTACCTGTGCAAGAGAATCAAGTGCATCCAGTTAATACCGGACAGAAATAATTTTGGAAAATAGCACCATCCATATAAAATTTTAAAAATTATCCCAAGTTGATTTTTTCAACATTTAAAAATGGACACTAAAACCTTGCTGGAATAAACAACCTTTTTTTAGATCATTTATTTTCCAGTGTTACACCAGTTACTGTAAAGCCCAGGCCTTCTCCATCACACATTTATTTCTGACACTCATACTGCAGGACTCCCTGGAAAAATAATCAGTTCATCACAAGGCCTCTGCTTGGGACAACAAATCATATAAAGACAAGGGACAAACATCCATGCCCGAAGCAGCATTCAAACCAGCAATCTCAACAACCAGGTGGCCAAGAGTTTCATTTCAGACTGCACAACCACAGGGACTGGCATATACATGATTTACTTTCCTTATTAAAATGACTTAGAGCTTGTATTCACTTTGGATGTGAATTCAGTCCACAGGTTAAACATAATGTATTTCTGATAACTGCATGGAATAAATCCTACTACAGTTTTCTGCACACGGGTGACTTCCGAGCAGGTCACTTAAAGTGCTTAAAAAATCAAAGACTTCATTCATCCAATGACCAGCGAGCTGGCAAGCGACTGGATCGGTTTTGTTTCGGCTTTGTCTTGCACATTCACACTTAAAATGTACTGTTCCATTTTTCCTGCTAGATGACCATCTAGGCTCCATCTTGCATGTACCCTTATTGTACCAGCACATTTATAAAGGAAATTCACTCACTGCATACAACAAAGCATAAATGAAGAAGACATCTTTTAATGTACCTTCTCACGTTTTGGAGCAATGGCATCCAATTCATCAATGAAGATAATAGCCGGAGCGTTTTTATCAGCTTCCTCAAATGCTTTGCGTAGATTACTTTCAGATTCTCCTGCAAGCTTGCTCATAATTTCTGGTCCTAAAATATAAAATGCATGAACATTATCCTATGACCTGCTTGGACATGACAGTGGTTTGCAGCCATCATTCTCACAATTAAAATGAACACATATTAATCCAACATTTGTATGCCTGAAATTATAGATTTCAACATGGCAAATACATTCCATATCAGACACAACACCCAAAGTCATACTTTGTTTTTACACACAAATTTCAATCATCTTATCTCTTTCAAGTCTCCCATCTCCCACGTATGAGATGATCACAACGTAACACACACTTGCACTTAAAAAGAAATTACTCAATAAATACGTGCTACAAGCAAGACATGACTCAGCAAATCCTTGTCTGTCAACAAGTATAGCAGCAACTCATTTTGTTATCAGTGTAAAACAGCATGACTACACCACATAAACTTCAGAAGCATTTTGGATTATCTCACACAAACGTCTGGTGTTCCACATTTTTTGGTCCTCCTTGACTTTCTCGACAATATGTGGCATACGGCAAAATTTAAGCAGAACTTCAGCATTTAGTTTTCTTTAAATACAACACCTAAGGAGGAAATACTTCAAAATTCATCAATTACTTTACTGCCTGAAATGAGCTCTTGGGAGTGCTTCTGTGGACAGTGCACTGGCATTACCCTGCAGAACAGTCAATTTGTTTAATCACCATTTATAAGGAAGAAAAATGCTCCTGTTTCATTGGCTACAGCACGTGCAATCAGTGTCTTCCCTGTGCCAGGGGGACCATACAGCAATATGCCACGTGGGGGCTTAACACCAATGGCCTTGAACAAACTTGGATGTCGCAGAGGTAGTTCCACCATCTCCTTTATTTGAGCAAGTTGTTTTCGGCATCCTCCAATATCATCATATCCAACTGCATTCAGGGCCTCTTCTTCTTCCTACAGAAAATTGTAACATGTATAAAACACAGACACAGCATTTCTGTCACATTTAATTCTCCACGCCAACCCAGTATTTCTGGTGCATTTAATTCTAATAGCCAAACTAATCATAAGCAACCCACACCATTATACTGACACCACAGAAGGCAGTACCATGGAATGAACTCTTTCACATTCCCCTGTACTTACTGTATGCATCTACATTCCCTTGCAGTAATCTGGTCACAGAAATGATGGCTGTGTAAAACATATGTCAGCAAGTGTTTTGGGTATACTGACACAGCCAGACGGTGCTGGAGCAGTAAGAAAGGAAGGAGCATTTCATGCTATTATTCCCAACATCCATAATATTTCTTTCTGTGGTCTCAGTATAGTATCTCATATTAACTTAATTGCTACATTTTTTTTTTTGAATGTGACATGATGCAGTTCGACAGAGAGTATATCACTGTTTTGGTGTAATCTACTGCCTCTATTTTCCACCATTCTTCCAATTGTTGGCACCAACTTCCACGTTACACAGCATTACATCCTAGAAGACAGTAAACTTTATATTCAGCAATGTGAGAACATCGAATCCAATATAAACATTTTGTCTAAAATATTTCTATACAGAATGAATACTACATAAGATCACAAAAACTGATGTCCCTAAAGTAAAATCTAGTCCTGATTGACTAATAACATCTGAAAGCATGTTGTAGTTTGGATTTTACTAATTAACTTCATGGTGTAGTGTCTTGCTTTTGCAGTCAATAGTTACACAAGTGATATGGTAATTACGAGCTCTTAAGAAATGAGGAGGTTCATTACTATTTTTACATTAGGACCACCATCAGACCATACTGCTCATGCAACAGTAATCTGTTGTAACTTACCAATACACAATTTTACAGGAGAAAGAAAAAACCTGACCGATGGTCAAGAGACAAGCACTTAAGCATGTTACGTTTTCACAAAAATAAGGATAAGCAATTTCTTTGTACACATAACATTTTGACAGAAGGTGTGTTTGTCACCTAGCTGTCTAGTGATGTGGGAATCTCAGTCTGACGGACTGTGTGTGGTATAGAAAATTGCCATTTCATGAGCAATAACTGAGCCAGTTGCATCCAACCGGCACTCACATTCTCCTTCTCTAAGATACATTTTTATACTGAAAAGGGAATACTGCAGTTGGTACAGTGACTAGACCAAGGAGTGGATCGTCTGGGTTCAATTCCTGGCAGGGGCAAGAGATTTCTCTTCTCCAACAATGTGCAGACTGGCTCTAGGGCCCACCCAGTCCCCTATTCAATGACTACCAGTGTTTCTTCTGTAGGAGTTAAGGGGACATGGTGTGAAGCTGACAGCTGTCTTATCATCTCGTGCTGAGGTTTAGAATGAGTGGAGCTAAACCTCCATTCCCCTGAACAGGCCTTCAAAGGGTGTACAAAGACTTTACTTTTATTTTTACACTTTAATATTATCATCTCATTTATGCTCACTGCACATACTAATCTCTTCATCTGAAATATTCTCACCCCACACATGCTTCACTACCCATTAATTTCATCCCTGTTAACTGTTTTAACCTTAATTTAAATTTGCTTCAACAGGGACTTTGAAGAGTGGTTGTAAACAGTGAAAAAAAAAGTAAACTAAACCTACACGGATGACAAAACATTACTCCTTGACTACTGTCCTGATACCAATATGCCACCACTATACAGACAAGAAGCTGACATCATAATTACATTATGTCAGACATTGTCCGATGTACATCTAACACACAGGTGGCTCTACTAATGTCTTCATTATAGTGAAAGAAGTAACTCTCAAAAAATAATTGCTGTAGACTCAAATTATCAGAAGGATAATACCTGCTTCCTGGCTCTTTAAACTTTTTGTTACTATTGTCATTATCATGGAATACATGGCAGTTAGATCCCTGCAGTCAGAAATATGGTTTTAATTTCGCTGTGTATTTGCACTACAATTATAGTCACTCATGATTACATTTGGTTTTTCACAGATAAAGCCAAAGCACAGGTGCAAATTATGCCCCTGCCCTTTTCCAAAGGTATCCCTGGATCAAGCAGTTCACACCACATGTGGTTACAGTTGTGTAGTGTTGCAGGAAATCTACAAATACTTGTGACACTCTTATGTAAAAAACTGTAGATGTGAACAGAATGGCATAATATATACGAGTACTGTTTTCAATTATCTGTGGTGGCCGTCTACGTGGGTGGTCCAAAAATTTCTCTGCCTCGACCACAGAAGCAACACTATTGGCAAGATTTTTTTTCCTAAGTTGGCACATCTGTCATAAGCATCCATGTGAAATTGCAAGTCATTCTATCAGGTAGTTTGTTTTATATAGCTGTCTGAATCAGGGATGTTGTCTGTATCCCTTAAAAATGGATAAAATTGAGTATCGTGCAGTTATAAAATTCTTTGTACAAGAAGGTTTAACGCCAAATGAAATTCATTCGAAGTTCATAGAAGTTTATGGGGACTCTTCTCCTTCATTTTCAACAATTCAGAAATGGGCTTCCAAGTTTAAACGTGGCCATACCAGCCTTGAAGATGATCCACGTGAAGGACGTCCAAAAAGTGCAACAACACCAGAAATCATTGAACAAGTGCACAATATGGTATTGGATGACCAGTGAATGAAAGCACGTGAAATTGCTGAGAATATAAGCATTTCAAAAGAACGTGTAGGATATATTTTGCATGAAGAATTGGATATGAAAAAGCTTTGTGCAAGATGGGTGCCGCACTTGCTCACAGTAGATCAAAAACGCACTCACATGAAAATTTCTGAACAGTGCTTGGAGTGTTTTAACAAAAATAAAACTGATTTTGTGCAACGATTTATTACTGTGGATGAGACCTGGATTCACCATTACACACCAGAATCCAAACAGCAGTCAAAACAATGGACACAAGCCGGTTGTTCACTGCCAAAGAAGACAAGGTCAGTTCCATCAGCAGGAAAGGTCATGGCATCAGTGTTTTGGGATGCTGAAGGCATTTTGTTTATTGATTATCTTGAAAAGTGTAAAACAATAACCGGGGAATATTATTCCAATCTTTTAACAAGACTAGAAGAAAAAATTCATGAGAAAAGACCCGGTTTGCAAAGAAATAAATCATCTTTCATCAGGACAATGCACCTGCCCACAAAAGTGTGTTGGCAATGGGAAAATAAAGGGATCTGCACTATGAATTGTTGGAACATCCACCCTATTCCCCAGATTTGGCTCCCTGTGACTTCTATCTCTTCCCAAAACTCTAACTCTTCCTCGCTGGTCAGCGTTTTTCTTCGAATCAAGAGGCGATTGCAGCTGTAGAGGGGTATTCTGCAGATCTTATGAAGAACCACTACAGGGAAATGATAATGGTGCTGGAGCATCGCTGGAATAAATGTATTAGTCTTAAGGGAGATTATATTGAAAAATAAAAATAATTTTGAAATTATAAATTCGTTTTTTTCATTGTTAGGCCGAGAACTTTTCAGAGCACCCTTGTATTAAGGGCCTACTACATTTATATAATAATCAAAGGAATCCAAGTGCTGGCAGCCACAATTTGTTAAAGAAAATAAACATAAAAGCTTATAATTTTTGGCATTAGTTTTAGGATGATTATGAGATGTGATGTAGCAAACACACTCAAAATCAGTCAATGGGAGTGGGGTAAGGTTACAGGGTTTCCTTCCCATGAGATGGGTTAAAATTTAAGTTAAGCAAAATCGCTCAATGTACCTCAACTAAAAGGTCTTATCCTTGTAAATACACTCATGTGTACCAAACATGACAATTTACTGCCAAGGAATAAATGTGGGAGGGGGAAAAAAGGAGGGGGGGGGAGGATTAACTTGAGTTGAACTTTCTTGGTATTGTCTAACAAATTTTTATGCATTAGCATAACACTTTGCTGATCAGATGGTCCTTTAATTAAATACCCCCAGTTCCCAGATGTCTTAAATGCTTTGAATGTTCAACCCCATAACATACTCGTACAGTTTGACACTATAGATTACACCTCTGAGCCCAGGACTGCAGCAACTGCATGTCGACTGCTGAGTAGCTCTTCAATGAATGATATTTCTCAAACCAAGACCCTCTGTGAAGTGCAACAACACAATTTATAAATGTACCTAGTTTCACTTTGCTTCTTATGTGCAGCACACACTTTACACTGTATGGCAGGATACTTCCTTTTTCCCTCCCCCACCAACTACAATTTTTTCCAGTTTATGTATTCTGAAATTCCCGGAGAGTCTGCCTGGTGAGTCCTGTTTAGGCCCCCTTAGTGTTGTTTGCTTCTATGGCAATTGAAGATCATCTGAACTTCACTCACTTCAATTCTGGACTTCTAGTATCCAGGACCTTCCTACCTTATGCAGGAAGTTCTCGTACTTTACTTTTTTGTTTGTATTTAGTGTCATGTACACAAAAAAAAAATCACACAAAAAGAGTGCACAGTTTAGCAGATACAATACCACCTTTTTCAAAAATTTTAGTTTTCCTCAGTACTGAGTAATAACTGAGGTACTGGTCTGCCCTATATACGCCCTTCATGAATTTATCGTACTGGACAACAGTGTCAGGCTTCTTTATTTCCATGTTCGTTTTTCTGTCTTTTCTTCCTAAGTTCACAATTGTTGCATCATGGATCATACTTATCATTCGCACAAGTCTTTTGTCCTTCCGCACTTGGACCATTATGTCACCTTTCCTCAGGAATACTGACTGACCTTTTTTCAAGGATTTACTCTCCCATTCTATGTCACGTAGAATGCCTGTTAGCCCTCACAGTGCCACAGATTCACACCTTTATGTCTAGCAAAGTTTGAGCTAATCTCACATTGTTATAAAAATTGTCTTGATAGACATGATGATTTCTGACAAAGTTTCTATCTAAAAGTGATAATACAGTGTTCTCCAACTTCTTTCCCTCAGCTTAGTATATTGCCATGTTACAGATTAACCTGATACTGCCTCAGACACCATTCTCAACAGTACTCCATACTCCGTTATTTTTCCTGGATTGTACATCCTAAATTTCTGGTGACCCCACCATGGGATCATGTTTTGGGCTGTAAACTGACCTAAATTTCTGTACAACATATTCATACATGTGCCATATTTTGAAAAACTGCCCTGAATCCTGTGTTTGCTGCCTGATGTCACTAAAAAGCCAAGCTTGCCAAATGGATTCAAAATGGTTTCTACTCATAGTGTGAGGAAAAAAGGGTAAGGAAATTGTGGGGTCAGTTGACCAACAGTCTCTTTCTGACTTGTCCCATCAAAATTATTAGCCCCAAAAACTTTCTTGTTTTGTCAGGTGTGATACTGGGTCACTTCAGTGTTTTAGGTGAGACTTTCCATTTTTGTGCATTTTGACTGTGGTAAAGATTAGACTGTTCAGTAACTGTACAAGATCACCATCAATGAGTAAACTCACAACTTCAACAGGGTTATCAGTTACTATATTCAAAGCTGTGGATCCAAGAAAAGGTCCACTGCTTGGTTTTTCATCTGTTTTACACCACATGTCACTTGTTTTATCATCAGGGCTCTCCAGTTCACTACTTTCTTCCTATTCTGTACTTGTTTCACTGTCACTAGAAAAAACTATAGCACATGGTCACAACTGTTTATGTAAACTAGTTGTGGGGACATCACTGTCACTGTCCAAAATTTCATTGTCTCTATCATCAGAGGCATCAGAACATGTATCTGCACATAACTCACACAAAATATCATCTTTCAAAACACTCCTATGCAAAGCCAGGATTGCAACTGAAGGAAGTTATAAAAGAAACCAGAGGTGTAGCTGAATCAGTGGTTTCTTTGTTGCAGTCTTTTGGTTCTACAAATAGGGGGTCAGGACCGATCTGTTTGCAGTTTGAAACCCAAACATCCTACATCAAGCTGTCAATAACTCTGAAGTGATAAGTGAGATAGACCAGCTGACAAACACATGTGTGGGAGCTTGTGTAAGAAAACATCAAAATATGTGACCCGTCGAAGATGCGTGGAATAGCAATCACGTCTTTATACATAACCCAATGGCAAAGCATTAAAAAAGGTAAAGTATATTACCAAGGCCTTAAGAAATAAGAAGGGAATAATCTGATTTGTGCATTTTATGCAAGGTTTTGGTCTGGCCAATATCTTTACTATAGCCTAGTATTTTTCTGTTTGTTAAGTTGAAGTTCACCATTCTATTCTTACGTAAAATGTAAAGCTTTCAGATAACAAGTTACGAAGACTCAACAGAGGGGATGAAATGTTGGGCTTCCATTCTTACTTTGACATCCAGTACAAAGAGGACAGCACAACTGTCAGCGCTACACACCAGCAGCACTTTACGCCCAAGGCAATTCCTTGGTACTCATTTCTGTTAGAAGCTAAGTGGAACCCAGGGCTATGGAATGCAGACAAAAGGAATAGGTCACATGAAAATTTCCAAGGACCCTACCAGGATTGAACCCGGAACCTCCCGTTTGTGGTACAGTGTCTCAACCCACTGCATCATCACCTCCCTATTCTTATGTAGCAATCTCAATTATGAGTAGGTAAGAATGGGGGCATGAAGCAGCAGTGATGAACAGAAGTGACAGGTACCTATGCTGCCTTCAGTATTACAGTATTTAAATCTGCTGAAGAAAGTTACATTTCCATATTATGACAGAGGCGTGATTTCGAAAATCCCTATATGGTTACAATGTATAAGAGTGGATCAGTAAAATAGTTACCTGTAGCATCTGTACATAGAGATAAGAACTGTGAACTAGCAAGTTCTTCAATTGGAACTTCAATGGCCTTTATGAAATATGAAATATATCTCAGACATTGGACAATGTCCAAAATACTACTAGTGCAATGAATAAACCACTGTCATACACCTTCAGAGATTCAGTATAGTAGTAACTATTTCAGTTACCTGAACAATAGTAAATCTGTTACAGAGGAACGGAAAATGTTGAAAAGAATTCATACTGGCCACATTACCTCCCGTTTGATTGGGTCCCCCTCACAATGGATGACTGTGTCTGGAGCTACAATGCAATATGGAGATGGGTCTGTCTCCACCACCTTGAACTCAACAGCACGCATGCCACCACGTACAATGAAGGCATCATCCTTGTGAATAGGACGGTAAGCCTCAAGGAAGTATGGCTTCAGATACACTTCAAACAGGTTTCTGCACAAATGTGATGAAGGTACACAATGAACAGATGGCAAACACTTTAGTAACTAAAAGGCACAACTACTTCATAAATATATTGGTTACATACTGTAAGAAATGGATGTTCCCTATATACTTTTTTAAAGATTTACTGCACAGCAAGTATGTATAGCATGTTCAAGAACAAGTTACATCATTGTTCCCTTAACCAATTTGAATAAATACACAATGGCACAAGTGAAACAGAAGTGAATATAAATAAGTGCAAATAAAGGCAGTGAAAGATTCTTAAAAAAAAAACACTGGCACTTTCAGTAAGCTAATTATAGAAGTATATGCTTCGGTCGTTTATGCGTATATTTCTTGTACTTTGTCAAGTCAGCTAGAGTACAATTCCCGATTTGTTGGACTATGGGGCTGGGGCGTGAGGGGCAGTGGGCAAAAAATTTGACTGTAAGTTGGCGGATGATAATGGGGAGGGGCTCAATGTTTAGAGTGTAGTGCAGATGGAAAGTTGGGGTAAGCCTGAGATGATTACAGATGACTTGGAGACATTTTGACTGGATAACTGGGAGTCTGAGGTAGTTGGAGGAGCATGTGGAGCTCCAGACAGGGACTGCGTAAGTAAGAATGGCTCGAATAAGTAATTTATAGAGGGTTAACTTGTTGGACTGTGAGAGTGTTGAATCTTGGGCGAGGAGGGGAAAAATGTAACAGAATACACCTGTGGCTCTATTGGCGACGGTGTGCAAGTGCCGGGAGAAGAGAAGTTTTGAGTATAGCATAAGGTCTAGATAGTGGACACCTGAGGCCCAGGGCACAAAGGTGTCCTGGATTTGAAAAGGGTCTGGAAGGGGGGGG
>Ga0268261_10000391_pt1 | contig 27258 bp, 13 predicted proteins | sample TergutNc150P1_FD_190353 | JGI IMG/M metagenome (GOLD analysis project Ga0268261, IMG submission 190353) | Nasutitermes corniger P1 segment gut microbial community from laboratory colony in Florida, USA - Nc150 P1 (SPAdes) (version 2) | ecosystem: Host-associated > Arthropoda: Insects >... | reverse complement strand
AGGAAGACAAGGAAGAAGACGTAGGAAGCTATTGGATGACCTTAAGGAAAGGAGAGGATACTCTCATTTGAAAGAGAAAGCTCTGGATCGCACTATGTGGAGAGCTCGCTTTGGAAGAGGCTTTGGAACTGTCGTAAGACAGACTACTAAATGAATGAATATAAATACCCAGTTCGTACCGCGCAGTAAACACACTCTGTTTCGGTTTTAAAAACCAGTCAGTTAATGTTGTGTAGGGAAATAATGGCTGTTTGTTCTGAGATCCACACAAAACACATAAATATACTGTGTGAAAAGTAAGTTGGATTGCTGAATGTTAAACTGGCGGTACATATAGTGACCACTGGGCGGTACATATAGTGACCACTGTGCGGTACATATAGTGACCACTGGCCTGTAAAGGGTTAAACCTCTGTTATAAAAAACCAGCCAGTTAATGCTGTATAGGGAAATAATCGTTGTTTGTTCTCAGATCCAAAAAAAAACACATAAATACACTGTGTGGGCAGAATGGAGATTTGTTAAATGTTAAACTGGCTGTACATATAGTGACCACTGTGCGGTACATATAGTGACCACTGTGCGGAACATATAGTGATCACTGTGCGGTACATATAGTGAACACTGGGCGGTACATATAGTGACCACTGGGCGGTACATATAGTAAAAACTGTGCGGTACATATATTGACCACTGTGCAGTACATATAGTGACTACTGGGCTGTATATATAGTGATTACTGTGCGGTACATATAGTGACCACTGTGCGGTACATATAGTGACCACTGTGCAGTACATATAGTGACCACTGGGCGGTACATATAGTGATTACTGTGCGGTACATATAGTGTAGTGACCACTGTGCGGTAAATATAATGACCATTGTGCGGTACATATAGTGACCACTGAGCTGTAAAGGGTTAAGTCTCTGTTATGAAAACCAGCCAGTTAATGCTGTATAGGGAAATAATTGCTGTTTGTTCTCAGATCCATACAAAAGACATAAATACACTGTGTGGATAGAAAGTGGAATTGCTGAATGTTAAACTGGCCGTACATGTATTGATTACTGTGCGGTACATATAGTGACCACTGTGCGGTACATATAGTGACCACTGTGCGGTACATATAGTGACCACTGTGCGGTACATATTTTGACCACTGTGCGGTACATATATTGACCACTGTGCTTTACAGGGTTGATCTCCGTCTTGACATTTAAGTAATATTATTATTAAGATAAAATGTATTTGGCAAATTTTGAAGATTTGTGCATTTCGAAATGCTGTCCTTCGTTGGGGGTTTCCAACAAAATGTTTTTAATCATGTCTGTGTTCACTCGCATGCTTCATTAATTTAAAGGCAGTAATGTTCGTCGAACTGTAACAGTCGCAGTGTGTGTGATTGTTGTGATAGCGGATGGGCGGTTCAACCCGTAGAGTGCAACGAATGGTTGAAGTGAGTATGACAAGTTCAGGGACGGGCTAGCTGCGTGGTATTGATTGAACTCAACTGAACCGTGTTTTGTCAATAAATAATTCAACGGAAACACGTGATACAATCTGCTGTTTGTCAACAGACTTCTTCTCGTGATGTACCGAAATTTGTGGTTACTTCAACTGACGATAGCTCTGCTGCTTACTGTCGCCGCCGTCGCCACTGCTCTGACACGTCGTCACACTCTGTACTCAGAACAGTCCCTTCATCAGCCCACTGGTGGTATCATAAAAAACTGCCAGTTGTCAGGGAAACCAAAAGTCCATCACTGCTCCCACAACAGCGCACGACTTGTCCTTACCCTAAGCCAGATTAATTAATACAGAAGACAATTTCCCAGCCTAATTTTAGGCAAATTTTATTTTCCCATCTCCTACTTGGTCTTCCAAGTGATCTCTGAATCATTCTCCGTCAAAGCAATAATGCATACTAAGAATTTAAATTGGAGTAGGACCATGATTAGCCGGACATATAGCAAGCAGAACAAGCAACTGCGCACATATTTTTGTTCATAACATGCGAAATTATAAGACCGTTTCAGAAAGCTGAGGGCCGATATTTAACAACGCGATTAATGAGGTGAATTATAGCAGGGACTGGATGGGCGTCAAGACAAGTGGCGTTGAGTGAGAGCAGGGAAATTTCTTTATGGGCTGAGTAACCATCAGCTTCTGAGCAGTATGTCGGCACTGCTAACATATCGAAATGTCTCGACTGAAGTGATGTAGAAATGTTTCATTTCGACTTTCAGCAAAAACGCACCAAGAGCTGAGATAAACTTGAAGGGACTGTTGGTAGAGTTTGGAGAGCGAATTGCATTTCATATCAATTAAATAAGCCAGTAAGCAGATCCTCAGAGCTCAGTTCCTCTAAACAGGCTGGCCATCTTACTGACCAATAAAGAAGTCCCGCTGATTTTGGAACCTGCAAGTTAAATTGAGTGTTTACAACTTCCTATCCGTGATCGCTACATAAATGAACACTGTCCACGCTCGCAAATCCTGCTTGTTAGATTCATATTAATATTATCTTTCTATCTAAAATGTTATATAAATATGGACACAAAACGGGACTGTACAAGGTGCTCAACACAGCACGAAAGTCTACAATATAAATGTAATCTGTGTACCATTGTCAGGCAGTCTGATAGGGACAGGACTGTACACTGGGCTGTCCGCGTTCCAAATCTCCAAAAGCGCCCAGATCTTCCCTGGGGCCCACTCAGCCCTTACCCAATAATTACCGATAGTGTTGTTCAAATGTAGTGTAAGGCTGTCCAGTCACCCCATGCAGTGCCGTTGTTAAGAATAACAGAAATATACCTCCACTGCCCCTGTACGCCGTCGTGACCCTAACAGCCACATCTGTACCGTCACTGTTGTGTTCAGGGCGATGCTAGACACACACAGACCGGACTGCAAGTAAGGAGCACAAAATTTGCGGCCGGCGGGCAGTTTTGGGCACATTTGATTTTGGCGGTGTGCAGAACTTCTCTACATTTTATAAATAGAAACGCTTTACTAGGAAAGAAAGTAAAAACGTTTTTAAAATTTTGAAGGGAATTCGTATATTTACGTATTTGCATGGCAAACACGTGCAGTAAAAAAATGGCTTAATGCCTGCTGCCTGCGTGACTACAGAGTTGTTGCGGTTGACAGAGGAGAGAGGACTGACTGCGCAGGTGTTTTGCAGCTTACTGTCAATTGGATTTCAGGCTTAGAATCGCTGGAATTTGCTTGTGTTCACAGGATAATGCTTGAGCAAGTGTTGCCACTGACGAAACTATGCAATAACTTGAAAACGTCGTCACGATTCCTCTTCTTCTTCACAGACGCACTACATTCCAATGCGAATCTTCGCCTAATTAACCCACTTCTCCCAGTCAGCTTAAGTTTTGACCCTCTCTTTCCAAGTTGCAGATTTGCATTTATTTATATCTGTCTGTACACTACCACCACATTTGCTGACATTCACTCAGGGTACCTGTCTGCTTTATGGGCCGTGTTAGCTCAGTCGGTATAGCGACTTTCCACCAGCTGCACGGTCTGGGGGTAGAACACAGAAGAAAGGTTAACCGCACCCGTACAGACCGGCCCTGGAGCACACCCTGTTCCTGTAAAATTGTCACTTTCCCGGAGTGTAATGCGGCCGGGTCGTGGCGTCCAAAGCCCATCCCCATCTAGCACTGCGGATACGGAAATAGCAGAACTATATCTCTGCTCCCCCTATGACCCACCATTTTGTGTTCTGTACCGGACTGCACTGCGTGTGTTACCATTGTCACGATGTTGGAGTGCTTTTATAGGTACACGTTATTCCGATATATCGCGGTACGTCCTGGATGCATGTAGTTCCAAATTCCAGTAGTATGTGGCTCTGCCAAAATTTCCTCCTTTTTTCTCATTACATATGAGGGAAAAAAGGCAGAAGAGGGATGTAACGTAGCCCCACAAGACGGCTGTAAGGGAGCGAAACACCCTTACATAGCAATAAACTTGGCAGTTCTTCAAGTTGTAGAGAAGCTTATACAAAACTTAAGAGAAAAGCTGGGGATGTATGTCATTGAGTTTACGTTTCTTTGGCAAGAACTACTTAGCATAACAACATGAGTAGTTACAGTAAGGTCTTTTAATATTTTACCTTTCAGTTTTACAGTCTGGATACAATTGATTGTGCATTTTGAATTTCGCCTTATTAAACAACCACAACCAAGAAAGTAAAAGATGAATTTCCCACTGCAGAAGTTACGGCAGACAGTGCTTCACAGTACGTATTGAGTTGCTTAATCATCAAGTAAGGATAAGAGCCAGTATTTATCATCAGGTAAGGATAACAACCAGTATTTATCATCAGGTAAGGACAACAGTCATTATTTACCGTCAGGTAAGGATAAGAGCCAGTATTTATCATCAGGTAAGAGTAACAGTCAGTTTGCATCATCAGGTAAGGATAACAGTCAGTATTTATCATCAGGTAAAGATAAGAGTCAGTATTTATCATCACGTAAGGATAACAGCCTGTATTGGTTTTGCCCTCTAATGTGATACAAACTCAGTGACCAGCAGATAGTGTGCAATGATAGTAATTGTTGAAAATAAGATCCTTTCGTGTGCCATCAAATAAGCAGTTGAAGTGGACTCGTTAAATTCATTGTTTTAAAACAGATTTCAATCAGTTAAACATAAAACTAAACGTTACGTGAAATGTGTTTGATGTCTGCTCTTTGTATGGCAAGTGTTGATGTGAGAACAGTGTTTTGTTGTTCTACTGGCTGTACTGACAGGTAATTTTTATAGAGGACATCCAATTTTGTTTAGTGAGTTACAGGATAAACAAATTATTTACATCTTCCGTCAAACACAACAATATATCTAATTTTCAGTTCTTCTTACTTTAATTTCGACATGTTTCTGTCTGGCCGACCATCATCTGGCCATCTTGCAGAAACTGAACTTAAGGTACATGCAGAGCAATAATGTAGTGTGAGATCACATAATACTTACAGTTATATTAAATTATATGTAAAATAATATAAATTGCATAATATTGAATAGTTGTTTGAATTTGTGGGGTTTTATATTGGTAATTAATTGTGGTTCGTCTGAAATGGAATATAAAATGTATCATATTTTATGTTTAATGGCTATTAAGATTTTTTGTCACATGTTTATTCTTGCACGTAATTTAGATCCTCACATCCCACAAAGACGAAAACCTCAAATGTCTAACACTCTTCATCTGTCTTATCTCACAACACAATAGTCACTGTAGTCACTAAATGAAAGCCATAAATCTCACATTTACTGCGATATAGCGAATGTTTAGCAGTTCTTAGGGCTTGTGTGTGTTTAAGAAGAATTGTCGCATGTTTGGTAGAATTTAAGACGCTGAATTCTACATGGCTTACAGATATTAGTGGAGGTGTGACTGTCAAATGTTTTATATTTCTTAAACACAATAGAGTATCCAAAATGTTAGCAGTACAAAAGAACTGACTTTGCTGCCCCTTAAGTGATGTCTGATGGCCGTGATGTAGTGCAAGTGTTTATTTAAATAAGTCCCAGTAAATGCACTTACAGTCAGTTTATTTCATGTTATTCCACACTACATACTGTCTTACATATTTCGGCTCAGCTGAGCCATCATCAGGGATAACCAAAACAGGAGAAGAAACATGTGGCAAAACAGCAGTAAACAGCATTGTGAGAATATAAATAGTGCAAGTGTAAGACATTACAGTGGAACTGCAGTATTTTGAGTGATATAAGACATAGCGATATATGTTGATATGAATAGTGTTGTTTAATGAGAGAAGATTTAACACATTTATAGGCATGTTTAGTGCGGGTGATCACAATTCATATTAATGAAGTGGGTATGTATTAAATATATATATATATATATGCATATATATACATATATATGTATATATATACATATATTTTTATTGTCATCAATCCTCATTTGGACCCATTCCTATGGAAATATTAACAAATGTGTAAAGTCAAAATGTTACAATCACATTAACATTGCCATTTAAATTAATTATATGTCGTGACAGTAAATGCATGTACATGTGAAATCCAATTGTGCTGTAAACTGACTGTATTATACCAGTTACATAAATTCTGTTCCGGTTTACGTACTGCATACAACATGTTTGTAGTATATTGTTCAGGGTGCTCCTTTATTGGTCTTGCTTCAAATTGGTCTCATTCTCTGTGCATTTCTGTCATTCCTGCTGTACAGTTTTTCACACTGTCATTACACTCTCTTCCTTCCTACAATTACATGTTCTCCGTCCGAAGTTCTTATAATGAATAATCGAAATACAAAATGTTGTCCTGTCCTTAGCCAGATTAGTCCAGTCCCATTTTATTGCCTCAAAACACGGTGCCACTTGCTGGAACATCCAAAACCAATGCACCTTGCCCACGCAGTTTACTGTTGAATTCGAATGTCTTATCGGTTCAGCCAGATAAGCCCGTCACGAATACTGTAGTCCATTTCCAATATAAACAGCATATTTGGTCCAAAATACTTTAAAATCCCAGCAATTAAAATGTCCAGTGAACTCTAAATGCGTAATGAGGATGAAAGTTCAGTTTGATAGAGTATAAATATTATTGGTGGTCGTAAAATGCAAAATATTTCTAAATTATATTCAATTTTTGTAGTCATAAAATGCAACACGTTACAGGACAGCCACTTTTTCTCATCCCCATTCGTTGAAACCACTGGCTACAGTCGAAATTGTATGAAGAAGTGTAATCACGACAGACCATAGTTCCAAACATTTGGATTTACAAATATCTGCACTGTGCAGTATTTGTCTACAATAATACATTACAGAGGCAGTAATTCTTTAACCAGCCCAAAGCCGCTGGTCCTAGCAACAGAGATACAGTACACCCTCTATGTTTCGCTTCCAACATTTCGTCTCCATTTCACATTTCCTTTATGCCAAAATACAGAACCGAGTTCTGACGTCACGTTCTGTATAACCTGTTCCATCAGTCGGTCCAAATTTTCACATCTTTTCGACGCCATCCTTTTGCCATGTATTTTGTGTCGCGACACCATGAATTATTAACGGCTATTGAATTACTGTCGCCTGTACGTATTTCGCAACGTGACTACATTAGTCTTGTACAGCAGCAGCAGCGTGCCACGTGACAAAAGTGAGATCGAAGTGACTTCATACAAATAAGAGAAGGTTTGCAAATAATTAGAGACAAATAATTTGTTGCTCTGTGCAGTGGCGCTGGAAGTGACGGAGCAAAAATAAGCAATTTTCAGACTTAGCACAATAAAATTTGTAACTCGTAAGTCCAGATTTTCTTATTGTCTTTCCTTAGTTCTCTATCCACGTCTATATCTCCTACGTTGGATCTTCCATTCAGGGTTTCCAACTACAAATTTTGTGTGTGTTATTCATTTCTCCAAAGCAAGTTTTCTCTCCCACCAATCTCAGTATCGATCTGTGATAGCCGTAGTACTGTCTGCTGTACAAGACCAATCATCGCTCGCCATCACACAAATTTCTTCATCCTCCAGTTGCTTTTTCCTCCTACAGTATACTGCCCCTGTAGGGCTCTTTTCTGCCGATAATCATGTGTGACACACAAACACACACACACACACATACAAATATACACTTCCTGTTGTGTGAAAGTTTCCTTTTATTCACAAATCTGAAAAATGTCTGGTAACAGGGAGGCAAAAGTGTACGAAAAATATTGAAGATTTTGAACAAATTTGATACATGTACATAGCTTCAAAAATAAAATATAATAATTTCCAATGTATGAACATAAGCACTGTGGAAAAAAACACGTCACCTCAGATATTGCTGACAGTTTGAAACACTCTTCAATGAAGTAATGTGACAGTAGCAACTGTGTGCATAGACTGTGTGTGTGTGTGTGTCGGTTCTAACAGCACGTTTACAAAATTACGAAAAGCAACTTATATTCCAATGTCTGTCTGTCTAACTGTCCACCGAAATGTAAAACCACAGCTTACACTGGACGGAATTTCATGAAATTTTATATCTGAGGACTTTTTCGAAACTCGTAGAGAAACCTATAGTATCATTAAAATCAGACAATAATATACGATACTTTACATGAACAGCTGTGTCAAGGTATGACAGCTCGCTGATTTATTGCTACAATTAGAAATGTTTCGGACAAAATTCGTAGAGAACATCAAAACGATATTTTAGGCTTAATAAATTTTTCATGAAAATCTTTCCGCTTGTGAGATAATGTACGTACAGCCAGACAGGCTGCAGTGCGATTTGTATGATGAGTAACTAGAATATGTTGTACTTACTGCTTTTCCATGGTAACAATAAATATGCGAACGCTCCACAATATATCATTATACGTACATTGAAATTACTGTTCTATTTTAGGTTTAATTGCTTTGTATATCAACAGGTACTGTGTGCCGTGTAATTTGGTGACATTTACATACCTATACGCAGTTATGTTCCAAAAGAACCATCAACAGGAGTTGTGTGAACAAACTTTTGAAATGTAATGAAAAATCTTAATGTTGAGAATAATGCAGTACGATTCTTTCTTCACGAATGTGTGTGTCTCCTTGTGTTCAGTATACAAATAATGTATATGTGGTTAAGTACAACTGAACTTGTCAGTACGGTACAGTTTATGTACAGTGCTGCTGACAGTACCACTGCCTGAACTGAAGGCAAATGTTGTAACGGAACTGGTAGCAGTCACTGACCTTACAATTACAAATCACACAGAATTCAAGGAACTGAACACTGATGTCGTGTCTTTAGCTGTCTGCTGACAGCGTACTGTAAAAGGTAAATGTAAAGCAATCCCATTACAGGCCTGGACAGGCCCTGAGGGTTACAGGAATTTGAGACTCCCAGATTTCAAGACAATCGGCACATGAAGGTGGTAAGAGTGTTAGACTTACGCACCGGCCGCCTTTACACCCAGGAAACATTCCTGGTACTCATTTCTGTTAGAGACTGTGTCGACACCAGGGCCATAGTGCGGCCGGAAAGATTATGTCAATGAAAAATCCAGTGACACCACCGGGAATCGAACCAGCGGCCTTCCGGCTTGTAGCGCAGTGCCTCAACAAACTGCGCCACCGCGTGCCCCAGGTATTGTTTTAGAAAAAGTCAATATGTGACTGTTAGCTACTGAGTGGATAAGAAATGGGATGGAGGGGAGAATAGACGTTAACGAGCGTACAGGAAAGCAGATCATTTGGAAACAGCAAAACCATGTAACTTGATGGCTTGAAAGACCGGGAAGCCGTTACGTTTGGTGGAGGAACATGTGCGCTACCATTGGTTTGTTTGAAACGACCTGTGAGGGGTTGCTGAATTTAAAATTTAACCAAATAAATTATACAAATTTTTTTCAAAATTCGAACGTGTAAGGAAACTGGGCGATGCCGCAGATAGTCGGTTGCAGTTCGTCAGTCAGAGCGGACGAGCAAACAGCATATTTCATCCGGATTATTAATTAGCTGTAGTCATAGTTAGGAATTGTTTTGTGTTAAAACGTGAACGCAGGAAATTGAAGTGAAGTGTATGAAAACGGTCTTGTAGCTTAGTGTTGGTTTGTCCGAGAAATTTAGAGCCATCTTAAAGAAAAACTGTATTTTAAGCTTTTTGTAAGCTTTTGGTTTTTCATTTCATATGATAAAAATTCTATTGTTCAGTTGGACTTATTTATACGCGGAAGCGTCGGTTTTGTGATAAAATGTATTTCATTGCCGCGAGACAAATTTCGTCGTCAAAGTACTCTAACTCATAATTTCTGTGTATTAATTTAATTTGATTATTCAAGTAAATAAGAGTTAACTTATTTTTTCCTACCGTTCAATTAAAATCAAGAACTGAACAAACGCTTCTCCAAACATCCCATAAATTTCTTCGAATGGAAGGTACGACTCTACCACTATAGCTAGTACACTATCCTAAATAACTCTATAGTAATTATTTTATCAATTACAAGAATTAGGACATGTGAACGGGACATAAAATACATGCTTTAACAGAAGGAAAGCAAGAGAATAAATCAAGTGGCAGGTCAGTTGTAACACGCGTAACCTGTCTAAATGTAACATAAATCTAAATCTGTAATGTGAGCGATGATACTAACTCAACATTCTCATTCTTCTAAAGTGTTAATAATTTTTTCTCCTACCTTTACACAGACAGTTCACAATTAACTCAGCAATAAACACCACTGAACTCAATAGAGATCCTACAAGCAGTACCACAAATGCCGGCATTAAATGAGAAACAGAGAACACGAAAAATATGTCACCAGCTGCTTCTGTAAATCTCTTTCCACCCTTCAAAGAAGCTCGATGCTGCAATTGTGCCCAGTGCATTTCCAGCAAACCGGCTTCCAGATAGCGCCTCATTAGGATGTTGAATCTGTCGAGAAGTGGATTTCCCTTCTTAAAAAGAATAGTTAGACCTCCAGAAAATGCGACCTGATCAGGGGAGCAAATTACTTTACGGACATCCACAGTCCCCATTTCCTTAGCAACATAAGTAGCAAATATTGTAGCAATAACAGTAGCCATGTCTCTTTTTGTTATCATTCGTTTTACGCAATTCCGGATATCACTGCAGTCATCCCTCAGTTCCTTACGTTCAACGAATTTCACAAACTCGGGATACGATAAAGTGTCTTGAGCATATTTTAAAGCTGGACGTTCGCCATAAACTACGTCTGAATCCAAGAGTTCTTCTAAACTTTATAACATCTTTTCATACTTCGGTTCCACCAGAAAAGAAACAAAGAATGCTTGGAATACAGTGCTAATAGCGAAACAAAAACAGACGTACAGAAAGAAGAAAACTCTGAGGCCAGAACTTGTGGGCTGCTGTGGAACAGACACTCCCACAAAAACAGCCCAAACATTGTGGAAACAGTTGGACAGTGACTGAAATGTGTGTGTCTCATTACACACAGACCGGTACGGACCATTACTAGCACACCAGAACACAGTTGTTGTTAGCAGCAGCACAAGACCAATTGTCAACCAGATAGACAGCGAGAAAGTTGTCAAAAACTTTTCCGTTCCTGGAATAGCTTTTGGACAAGGAACAAGCATCTTCATATTTACAAATATATAGGGTATGGTGGCGTCAAATGATGACGTCACAACAAGAGGAATCAGAGGAATACAGCAGGTTAGAACGTCAGATATACCATCCTCTAATTCAGCAGACAGTTTTACAAACGAATCAAATTCTGAATTAAGAGATGGTGCAAGGAAAAGTGTTGTCAGGTTCATTTTTTCACATACCATTTTAAGTACCTCGACCGATAATCCTGTTAGTTCGTACGCAGTACTGCCATCAGTCTGCGTGTAATTTTCTGTTATAATAACCCAGGGTTCGAAACCAAATATACCCAATTTAATGGGACAACCCATGAAATTCTTTGGAACCTTTGCAGGATACAGATGTGCATTTCCTGTAAATCTGCCATTATTTTCAAAGACCCATTTATCTAACAGAATTACTTCTTGTAACTCTCCACACCTTCCCAATTTAAATGGAAACCAAGTGTACAAGTTCAGCCTGTCAGCTGCTGTTTCCTTTGTGGTGCTCATAGCATGAAATGGACGATATGCAAATTGGTTTGGGATCAAGACCACCAAGTTGACAATTCTGGCCAACTGCCACAATATGGAACATATGTTAGCAGCCAGTAAGTGTGCTGGTTCATTGACGCTGAGAGTTGCAACCACAAGAAACCTTCCTCGAGGGTTCCACGATGTGCTGTATTTCAGATTGTCTACCTGATTTTCAAGCGTCTCGTTTATGTTGCTCGCCTCTTCGTTCCACACAAACAGAATATAACTGTGGTGTAAAACTGATGTGTCTGCAGTGTCATCTCTGCTTGGTCGGAGCAGTTCAATTGGCCATCTTGCTCCCTCGTGTAACTTTCCTAGTATGATGTTCACCGTCTGCAGATCGTCCCTCTGTGGCAGAGGATCACTGAGATCGGTGCGACCGACGTCCGGCTTTTTGCGTGGCAGCGAGACGACGAGAGTTCTTCCGGGTGCGAAGTGTCTTTGTGCGACGGTCCACACACACAGGACTGTTTGCAGCTGGTCTGTGGTCAGCGTGCTGTCTGTCAGCGCTACGGCAGCTTGGGTGACCGCAGTCAGCAGCAGCAGGGTGCTGACAGCCATTTTGGCTGTTGCCATCTGAAAAGAGAAGTACATTGGCATGTAAACGATTCAGAGATTCATCCAAATTCCAGATTTAATAATAATTAGATTACTAAACAAAATTAACTGTTTATTGTAACGTGATGGCCTGCATTTGGGTAGAACCTTCGGAAAAACCTTCTGTCTCCTTGTTCGTTTTCTATATCGACGGTAGACAAGAAATGGTTTGTTGCCAGTGTTTTTTAATTATTTTCAAGAGTCCACGGCATCACGCGGCAGCAGACTCTAGCAATCACAGTGATGACATCTGAGCCACAATTGTCAACCATGCTGTGATTTACTGAATTTACGTGTGTGTATATTACGAAGTTATTTTTATTCCCATTTTATTACTTTCTTTTTGTAACCATTAGAAATTTAAATTTTAGCAACAATTTTGCACTAGTAGTGGGCCAATTGTGGTAATTTTTGGTAGCGCTTCGCCAAATTACTGACAGTCTGTAAGCAGTCCACAGTGCCACTATACTGCAGCAAACTAGGCTGCAGCAGCTAGCTGATCTGTGTTGTGTATCGCATTTTGCTGTTGCCTGTACTATAGCCACACTGCACTGTGAGGTTGTACTGCTTATTGGAAGCCTTCATCTGATTGGTCTGTGTGATTACAATATCACGTGGGCTGTTGGCCATTATCTCTACAAACCTAAAACATATTATAATCATATTATTCCTTTTCACGCCATAGTTCCTTCGACCCATTTTTGCTCCTTCTCAACTCTCACCTTGCCATTCGCTGCCTCGTTTTCCTGCACGGTGTAACGGACGACGACATTCGTTGTGTCTCTTTCCAGCCGATAGATGTGTTCTCTCCACTTAGATTAATATTTCTTAATTTAGCAAAACTTTAAAGTAAATTTAACTGCTGACAGGAACTTCATTTCCAAAGCTGTGCGTGACTTCCTGTTCTTTCTTAAGGACACATCGTTCACTTACTAACCAACCAAATCCATGCAGCAGGTACTTCATAAAAGCTAAGAGTTTCCCATCAATTCGAGTAATTCTCCGAATTGTAAAGCACCCGAAAATTCATCAGAACATTTTAATGAGATCTCCATCTTTCCTGCCCTGAGCCACATTGCGACTTCGCAGTCCTATTTTTTGTAGATTCATTTTAATATTATCCCTGTTTCAGACCACCGCTTCCTTTATACCTTCCACGTGCGAAATCTCATATCCAATTCCCATTGTTTACATCGTTCCAAATGATCAGCCACAGTCTAGGGCTTTGTGACTTGTTCAGTAACGCAGTAAACTGTTACGGTGTTGAATTGTTCGCACCTCGCCCAAACACGAAACTGGGAACACCACTTGTCGTATGTCCGCTACTGTATATTCAGTATTTTAACAGCTACCTTCCATACCAGGTCGCAATCCTCCTTTGCAACATGTAGATTAGCCGCACCCTAATGACAGGAACGAACTTAATACGGCTGATGATTCACTCGAGATATTCTTATTATTATCAGTGGTAATAATAATAGCAATAATAATAATATTAATATTAATAAAAATTTAAGAGCAGTAAAAGTATTATTTTAGATATTCATTCCTAAACCCGATCCACAATCTTTTATTAAAAACTTACGTAGAATCAAAATAATATTCACACCTTACTGACATGCACATTTTAATTGTTTCCTTACTGACATTTAGTCTATTATTGACTCTTTTCTAACGTTCAACCTGTAATCGACTCCATACTGACATTCAGTCGGTTACTGACGCCTTATTAATATTCTGTATTGTATTGAGTCCTCACTGACATCGAATCTATCTTTCACTCCTTACTGACATCCTCGCATAACTAAATGAAGTACATAACCCAAAATCCTGGTATGTAAGGTTACACAAAACTGGACAAATAAAAGCAACAACCGTAAGTCAGTAAGTTACTAACCTTCTGAAATTGAGATTTCTTGAAGAAAACAGCGCAGTCGTTCTTGGGACAAAACTGTGTGCTGGACGATATCAGGGTTTGAATACCGGTAAGGACGAGAGAATCCTGCGTCTTCCAAAACGTCCAGACTGGCTCTTCGGCCCAGACAGCCTGCTGGGTAGTAATGTCCTCCTTCACCGTGGATAAAGCGGTCGGGGCGTTAGCCTAACAACTCACCTGTATCTAATACCCAGGTGATGATACTCAGTACAAAGTTTCCGTTGGTGGTACGTTTTCAGTTAACCCTTATCCTGCTAACGTAGAGAATATGGTAAGCTCCTAATAATGAGAGCAAATGGCGGATGGGATTTAATTCGGGGTTTAAAGTATTAAATGAGCAGCAGTAGTTGAAGGTTGTGCGAGTGTCTGGAACTGACAGTACGGTAAAATGTGGGCTGGCGGCAGTGCAGATTAGTACAGCGCGGTTGGTGAAGGTTAGTGTCTTTCTGTATTTGGTGTAAATTGTTGACAGCTTGAAGTGTTGGACTGCTTGAACTGTGAAGGTGGAGGCAGTAAACTGCAGCGAAAGTTGATAATTATATAGCGGTCAGCAGGGAATGATATCTGGAGAGAATTTAATGTTTAGCAGTTCTGTACAGAACACACTGGAATATTACCTAAATGTGTTAATGTTGATATTATTAAGAGGAAATTATTTCCCTTCTAATTTATGGGCTTTAGAATAAGCAAATATGTAGGTGTAACTAATATATCAACCAAAGTAATTCACTTATATCAATATTTGCCCTCAAAATGCCAGTTGTATTCCAAAATCGTCTAGCAGTCTCCCTTCACCTTTCGTTACTAACATTTCATACCTGTTTCATATTTCATATTCCTCTCAACCCACCATTCCCAACTCAGTTCTCACGCCACATTCTGTCTAATGTGTTCCATCTGACGTTGTACATTTCAGTTGTATTTCAAAAACGCAAATGTTGTGTTGTGTCTGTCGTGTCACGTGTGAAGTATATTTTTACATTTATCAAATTACAAACATCAACACATCACATTTTTCCAAACGTCCACACACTGGTCATGTAAAGTGGCAGCACGCCATGTTAACACACAAACCCCAAAGCACAGCGGAACAGAAGTAATGTCCAGTTGATTTCATACAATTCTCTGTAACTTTGCAGATCATTAAAGAGAATTTTTCCCCTGTGATATCTTTTTAAATAGCAGAACTGATATAATGTGAAAGAATGGTTTGTATTTTACTAAGCGGAAGACAACTGGAATTGCAAACTCTTATGTCCAGTTCAACACGTTGTCTTTTAACATTTCATTTAGAACTAGATCTCTCAAAGTGCCTTTCCTTATCAACGTTTCCAACTGAAAATTTGTGTGTTTCTTTAATTTCTCCAGTTCATTTCTCTTGTCCCATCTGTCCCACTGTCTCTCAGTTCACTCCCCACCAACATTCACTCACCAATACAAAACATGCAGCTACCTACTGTGCGATTTTATTCACCCCCTGCTACTCATTCTGTCTTCAGACCAAATATCTCCCTCAGCCCTTGGTGTAGCACAGTATTTCCGTGTTTTGTTCTGTGGAACACAAACACAAACACATACAATCGAACACAATTCCCTGTAGTGGCTACGGGGATGTGACCCCATCAGTGCCACAAATTTGTAGTGCCTCCTGGGGTAAGTGTTCTGATAAAACCTGGTCCCTACCCCAAAGAGGCACTTTCTGTTAAAGTAATTTCTTAAACTCGCGTTAGCGTTGTTTTAGCCTCAACAAATTCGGTAATGCTGCCTACAGTCAATTTTGGATTTCCTAAACAGATCACTGACAGCAGCTTCGTAGGAAATAATGGTAATTCGAAGAGGTTACTAAGTAGTAATCCCTCCGCCATTGCCACGTACCACTGTAGTTGAGCGGACACGAACCGCTGTACCAACTTAGCATTCGTCTAGTAACGCTAACCGAACATAAGTGAAAGTTCAAATTCAACATAAATGGAATTATACAAACAAACACAGTTTTACATACAAACAAATTTATACAAACAAACAGAATTATACAAACACAATTGCACAAACAAACACAAATCCCACACTTTACTGGTAGATAAATTCAGCACTGAGAATTTATGTAATTTTGGGATTATCTTCTACCGGACCGAACTTTTGGGGAAACTTTGTACGCGTGACGCAATCACTCCCTTCTATCACCGTTAAAACAAACAATCTTCATGGTATTTGCTATTAGCTTATTTGAAAATGTTAATTCTAGCGCAACCTTCACATTTCCACTTATTAACCCCTTCAGTACACAATTTACTTCTCTCTAACCGTACTAAGCTCACAGTATAATATTAAAATAATTCCCTCAAACAACTACTCAATTTGTTGTCACAATTTCAAAAGTGTTAAACAGCCGTAAGTGTTAACTTTCCTACGCATTCAGTCCGACAGATTCTCGTCATAATTTAACAAAAATCTCGTAATAATTCAACCCGTTCAAGGAACTACTTGGGATTGACGTATACCTAAACTTCACCACAGTTTCTCAGCGGAACACACAAAACGTGTTACATCTCTCTTAGTAAAATATATATAAATACATATAAATGTATACTCTACAACTCTACATTGTCACACATAAGAAATTTCGGCCAGATAGCTCAGTCGGTATAGCAAATGACTACGGGCTGGAAGGTCCGGGGATCGAATCCCCGTGGGGCGAGATATTTTGCACCTGTTCATACCGGTACTGGAGCACACCCAGCCTCCTGTACAATGGGTACTGGGTCTTTCCCAGGGCAAAGTGCGGCAGGGGTGTGACGCTGACCCCTCACCCGCTTCTAGTGCAATTGGTCATGAAAGAGTAGATCTATACCTGTACTCCCCCTATGGGCCGGACGGCCTGTACAGAGCCTCAGTGACTGTACAAGAGTGACATTTTACACATAATAAATAACTTAATCCTACATAACTCAAATCTTGTCTAACACACTGTGGCTTAGCAACATGAGGCGGATCATCTACGCAAATTCAATATTCTCGCCTTACATAATTTTGGAAAATACAAAAAAACAGAGCCCTACTAAATTACTTCCTTTCAGTCTCGTGTTATGGATGTACCACAATCCTCTCGCCTGGAAAGAACAGGAAAATCTGGGGAACAAAACTCATTTTGAGGCCTTGCTAGGAGCATTGTGGATTTGGGTCTACTCACGTTGTAATTTGGACCACAAAGGCTCTGCGCGTCGGTCCTACAGACCGGTACACTCGTCTACAAAACCCAAACCTCAGTGCTTTTAAGTTCGCTATGCAACAGCGTATGTGGATGTAAAGGGAATGATACAGTCTTCCTGTTGCTAGTGCGTGTACCTTGCTCAGCCAAACTTATAATTTAACTGCAATTTTTAAATTTCCCAACAGACCAACACACAAAATAAAAGTTACACATAAAATCACCAAAATTCTCTTCAAAATACCAAATTACAAATACAAAACTAATGTCATCTAATGTCTATTATTTCTATCTTCCCATGCATTATATCACTGTAACCGAAAATGTTTATCACAACTCCGATTTGCTATGGTAATCTGTGTCATTTGTGTGAACAGCTGTATATGATACGCAGTGTTTTAAATATTCGTAATTAATAAAATAGAAATTTATAATGAATGAACTTATGCTCTGTGGCATATTGCATCATCTCAGGTGTTGTTAACAGAGATTAAAAAAAATGTTTATCACATTATTATGACAGGAGCACCTGTGTATATTGATTATGTATGAGTGTGTGTGTGTGTGTGTGTTTGTGTGTGTGTTTGTGAATGTATGTGTGTGTTTGTGTGTGTTTGTGAATGTGTATGTACGTTTGTGTGTGTGTTTGTTTGTGAATGTGTGAGTGTGTTTGTGTGCCAGTTTCTTATTAGCTCGTTTTCAATAGCGCCAAAGGCGTCCCTTATCGTCTTCATGCTGTCTGTCACCCTTTCGGTCCATCACAACTGGATGGATTTTTATGAAATTGTGTATATAAGGAATTTATGAAAAACATTTGAGATAATAGAACATTCGTTATATGTGACAAAAATATTCAGTAAGTTACTTGAATACCGATAAACACTTATGATCAAGTCTCGCTGAATACTTCTTACGATGAGAAAATTCGCGGACAAATTTATACAGAAAAATACAATATGCGTTTTAGGTTTAAAATATTTTCCAGAAAATCGTGCGGATTTTGTGACAATGTGAAATATGATATAGAGCAAGGCCAAAGTGCTCTGATATGTGGATAGAATTGTAAAGCGAGGCAGATAACAATGCGCTGATATGTGGAATATATTTTAGAGCCAGAGAGTCCATAGTGAGCTGATATGTTAAATATATTGCGCAGCCAGACAGTTTCCAGTACTCTGACATTTGGAATATAATGAACAGCCAGACAGTCAACAGTGCGCTGATATGTGGAATACACTGTAGAGCCAGACAGGACACAGTACGCAGATATGTGGAATATAATCTAGAATCAGACAGTACACAGTGCGCTGATATGAGGAATATAATGTAGAGCTAGACAGGCCAGAGCGCGCTGATATGTGGAATATATAGGAGAGGCAGACAGACCAGAGTGCGCTAATATGAGGAATATATTGTAGAGACAGACAGGCCACAGTGCGCTGATATGGGGAATATAATATAGAGCCAGACAGGCCACAGTGCGCTGATGTATGGTATATATTGTAGAACCAAACAGGCCATAGTGCGCTGATATGTGGAATATAATTTAGAGCCTCACAGGTCAGAAGGCGTTGATATGTGGAATATAATTTAGAGCCACACAGGCCCCAGTGCGTTGATATGAGAAATATATTGTACAGACAGGCAAATCAGAGTGAGACGATATGAAAAATACACTGTACAGCCAGACAAGTCACAGTGGCCTGATATGTGTAATATAATGTAGAGACAGACAGGACAAAGCGCGCTGATATGTGGAATAAAACGTAAAGCCAGACAGGCAACAGTGCGCTAATATATGTGGAATAAATTGTAGAACCAGAGAGGCCACAGTGCGCTCATATGTGGAATAAATTGGAGAGCCAGACAGGCCACATTGCGCTGAAATGTGGAACATATTGTAGAGCCGGACAGGCCATATTGCGCTGAATTTTGGAACATATTGTAGAGGCAGACAGACCACAGGACTTTGATATGTGGGATATATTGTAGAACCAGACAGGCCACAGTGCGCTGATACGTGGAATATAATGTAGAGCCAGACAGGCCACAGTGCGATGATATGTGGAAAATAGTGTACAGCCAGACAGGACAAAGTGCGCTGATATGTGGAATATATCGTAGAGCCAGACTGGACATGTGCGTTGATATGTGGAATATATTGTAGAGCCAGACAATCCAGAGTTCGCTGATATTTAGCATATATGGTAGTCAGACAGGTCACAGTGCGCTGATATTTGGAATCTACTGTAGTGCCAGACAGTCCACAGGGCGCCGATATTAAGAATAAACTGTAGAACCAGACAGGCCACAGTGCGCTGGTATTTGTATAGTCTGTAGAGCCAGACAGGCCATATTGAGCTGATATTTGGAATATAGTTTAGAGCCAGAGGGTACACAGTACGCTGATATTGGTATATACTGTACAGCCAGACAGACCACAGTGCGCTGATATGAGGAATATATTGTAGAACCAGACAGGCCACTCTTCGTTGATATGTGGAATATAAAGTAGAGCCACACAGTACAAAGTGCATGATATTTGCAATATACTGTAGAGCCAGACAGGCCACTGTGCGCTAATAATTGGAATATAATATAGAACCAGACAGGCCACAGAGCGCTGAAATTTGGAATATATTTTAGAGCCAGACAGACCACAGTGCGCTGATATGTGGAATATAATGTAGGCCCAGACAGTCCAAAGTGCGCTGATATTAGGTACATAATTTACAGCCAGACAGGCCACAGTGCGCTAATATTTGGTATATATTGTAAAGCCAGACAGGCCACAATGCGTTGATATGAAGAATATAAATGTAAAGCCAAACAGGGCGCGGTGCTCTGATATGTGGAAAATAATGTGCAGCCAGACAAGTCACAGTGCACTGATGTGTGGAACATAATGTACAGCCAACCAGACAACAGTGCTTTTATATGAAAAATATTCTGTACAATCAGACAGGCGAAAGTGTGTTATTATTTGGAATATACTGTACAGCCAGACAGGCCACAGTGCGCTGATATATTGAATATAATGTGGAGCCAAACAGACCAGGGTGCGCTGATATTTGGAATATAATGTAGAGCCAGAGAGGCGACAGTGAGCTGATATGGGGAATATAGTGTAGAGGAAGACAGTCCATAGTGAGCTGATAAGATAAAATACTGCAGACCCAGACAGGTTACAGTGCGGTGATATGTGGAAAATAATGTACAGCCAGACAGTACACAGTGCGCTGATATGTGGAATATATTGTTGAGCCAGACAGGCAGTAGTGCACTAATATGTGGAATATAATGTAGAACCAGACAGGCCCTAGTTTGTTGATATGTGGAATATAATCTAAAGCCAGACATATCAAAGTTAGCTGCTATGTTATATATTTTATAAAGCCAGACAAGATACAGTGCGCTGATATTTGGAAAATAATGTACTGCCAGACAGTCCACAGTGCGCTGATATGTGGAATAAACTGTAGAGGCAGACAGGACACAGTACGCAGATATGTGGAATATAATCTAGAGCCAAACAGTAGACATTGATCTGATATGAGGAATATATTGTAGAGCCAGACAGGCCACAGCGCGCTGATATGTGGAATATATTGGAGAGGCAGACAGGCCAGATTGCGCTGATAAGAGGAATCTAAAGTACAGCCAGACAGGCCACAGTGCGCTGATATGTGGAATATATTTTAGAGCCACACAGGTCACAGAGCGTTGATATGTGGAATATATTTTAGAGCCACACAGGCCCCAGTTTGTTGATGTGAGGAATATATTGTACAGACAGGCAAATCAGAGTAAGACGATATGAGAAATACACTGTAGAACCAGACAAGTCACAGAGGCTTGATATGTGTAATATAATGTAGAGACAGACAGGACAAAGCGCACTGATATGTGGAATATACTGTAGAGACAGGCAGGCAACAGTGCGCAAATATATGTGGAATATATTGGACAGCGAGACAGGCCACATTGCGCTGAATTGTGGGACATATTGTAGAGCCAGACAGAACACAGTGCGATGAAATGTAGAATATATTGTAGAATCAGACAGGCCACAGTGCGATGATACGTGGAATATATTGTAGAGCCAGACAGGCCACAGTGCGCTGATATGTGGAATATAATGTACAGCCAGACAGGACGAAGTGCACTGATATGTGGAATATATCGTAGAGCCAGACTGGACACAGTGCGTTGATATGTGGAATATATTGCAGAGACAGACAGTCCAGAGTTCGCTGAAATTTGGCATATATGGTAGAGTCAGACAGGCCACAGTGCGCTGATATTTGAAATCTACTGTAGAGTCAGACAGGCCACAGTGCGCTGATATGTGGAATACATTATAGAGCCAGACAGCCCACAGTGCGCTGATATTAAGAATATATTGTAGAACCAGATAGGCAACAGTGCGCTGGTATTTGTATATTCTGTAGAGCCAGACAGGCCACAATGAGCTGATATTTGGAATATATTGTAGATCCAGAGAGTACACAGTGCGCTGATATTTGGTATATACTTTACAGACAGGCAGACCACAGTGCGCTGATATGTGGAATATATTGTAGAACTAGACAGGCCACTGTTCGTTGATATGTGGAATATAATGTAGAGCCACACAGAACAAAGTGCGCTGATATTTGCAATATACTGTAGAGCCAGACAGGCCAATGTGCACTAATATTTGGAATATAATATAGAACGAGACAGTACATAGAGCGCTTATATTTGGAATATATTTTACAGCCAGACTGACCAAATTGAGCTAATATGTGGAATATAATGTAGGCCCAGACAGTCCAACGTGCGCTGATATTTGGTACATAATTTACAGCAAGGCAGGCCACAGTGCGCTGATATTTGTTATATATTGTAGAGCCAGACAGGCCACAATGCGTTGATATGAAGGATATAAATATAAAGCCAGACAGGACGCTGTGCTCTGATATGTGGAAAATATTCTGAAGCCAGACAAGTCACAGTGCACTGATGTGTGGAATATAATGTACAGCCAAACAGACAACAGAGCTTTTATATGAAAAATATTCTGTAGAACCAGACAGGACAAAGTTTGCTGATATTTGAAATATACTGTACAGCCATACAGGCCACAGTGCTCTGATATATTGTATATAATGTGGAGCCAGACAGACCAAGGTGCGCTGATATTTGGAATATATTGTAGAGCCAGACAGGCAAGATTGAGATGATATGCGGAATATACTGTAGAGAAAGACAATCCATAGTGAGCTGATATGATAAAATACTGTAAAGCCAGACAGGTTACAGTGCTCTGATATGTGGAAAATAATGTACAGCCACACAGTCCACAGTGCGCTAATATTTGGAATATAATGTTGATCCAGACAGGCAATAGTGCGCTAATATGTGGAATAAAATATAGAGCCAGACAGGCCCTAGTGTTTTGATATGTGAAATATATTCTAGAGCCAAAGAGATCAAAGTTAGCTGCTATGTTGTATATATTATAAAGCCAGACAATATACAGTGCGCTGATATTTGGAACATAATGTACAGCCAGATAGTCCACAGTGCGCTGAAATGTGGTATATTTTGTAGAGCGAGTCAGGCCAGAGCGCTCTGATATTTGGTATATAGTGTACAGGCAGACAGGCCAAAGTGCCCTGATTGGTGGTATATATTCTAGATCCAGACAGGCCACAGTTATCTGATATGTGGGATATACTGTAGAGCCAGATAGGCCAAAGTGCGTTGATATGTGGAATATATTTTATATCCACACAGGCCAGAGTGCGTTGATATGTGGAATGTATTGTAAAGCGAGACAGGCCACAGTGCGCGGATATGTGGAATATATTGTACAGCCAGAGAGGCCACAGTGCGCTGATATGTGGAATATATCCACACAGGCCAGATTGCGTTGATATGTGGAATGTATTGTAGAGCGAGACAGGCCACAGTGCGCGGATATGTGGAATATATTGTACAGCCAGAGAGGCCACAGTGCGCTGATATGTGAAGTATATCTTAGAGCCGTACAGGCCACAGTGAGCTGATATGTGAAACATAATGTACAGCCAGACAGGTCACAGTGCGCTGATATGTGGTAAATGTTGTACAGCCAGACAGGCCACAGTGCGTTGGTATGTGGATTATAATGTACAAGCAGACAGGCCAGAGTGTGCTGATATGAGGTATATAAAATACAGCCAGACAGGCCACAGTGCGTTTATATGTGGAAAATTATGTAGAGCCAGTCAGGCCACAGTGCGCTGATATGTGGAATATATTGTAGAACCAGACTTGCCACAGTGCGATTATATGTGGAATATATTGTAGAACCAGAGAGGCCACACGTTGTTGATATTTGGAATATATTTTACAGCCAGACAATAAAAAGTGCGCTGATATTTGGGATATAATGTACAGCAATACAGGCCACAGTGTCCTGATATGTGGAATATATTGTAGAGCAAGTTAGGCCATAGTGCGCTGATATGTGGAATATAATTTAGAACCATACAGACCACAGTGCGCTAATATGTGCTATATACACTACAGCCAGAGAGGCCAAATTGTGCTGATTTAAGGAATAAATCCTAGAGCCAGGCAGGCAACAGTACGTTGATACGTTGTATATATTGTACAGCCAGACAGGCCACAGTGCACTGATATGTGGAATATATTGTAGAGCGATACAGGCCACAGTGCCCTAATATATGGAATATAGTGTGCAGCCCGTCAGGCAACAGTGCGTTGGTATGTGTGATATAATGTAGAGCCAGATAGGCTACAGTTTGCTGATATGTGGTATATATATTAGAGCTAGACGGGCCGCAGTGTGTTAATATGTGTTATATACTGTACAGCCAGACAGGCTACAATGTGTTGCTTTGTGGATTATACTGTAGAGCCTGACAGGTCAAAGTGCGTTTATATGTGGAATATAATGTAGAGCCAGACAGGCCACAGTGCGCTAATATGTGGAAATAATGTATTGCCAGACATGTCACCGTGCGCTGATATGTGGGATATACTCTACAGCCAGAGAGGTCCCAGTGCGTTGATATGTGGAATATATTTCCTAACCTGACACCCCACAGTTGCGCTGGTTTTTGGCTTATACTGTTGAACCAGACAGGCCACAGTGCGCTGATATGTGGAATATATTGTAGAGCCAGGCAGACAAATTGCGTTGATATTTGTCATATACTGTAGAACCAGACAGGCCACAGTGCGTTGATATGTGGAATATTTTGTACAACCATACAGGCCACATTGTTCTGATATGTGGTATATACTGCAGAACCAGACAGGCCTCAGTACGCTGATATATGGGTTATACTGTCGAACCAGGCAGACAAACATGCCCTGATATTTGGTATATTCTTTGGAGCCATACAGGCCAAAGTGCGCTGATATATGGAATATACTCTACAGCCAGACAAATCAGAGTGCCCTGGTATGTGGTTTATATTGTACGGCCAGAAGGGCCACAGTGCGTTGGTATGTGGTATAGATTGTAGAGCCAGACACTCCACAGTGTGCTGATATGTGGAATATTTTGTAGAGCCAGACAGTCCACAGTGTGCTGATATGTGAAAATTATTGTAGAGCCAGACAGACCACAGTGCGCTGATATATGGAGTATAATGTTCAGCCCGACAGGCCACAGTGCGCTGATCTGTGGAATATATTGTAGAGCCAGACAGGCCAGTTTGCGCTGATATGAGGAAAATGAATTACAGCCAGGCAAGTCACAGTGCGCTAATATGTGAAATATATTTTAGAGCCAGACAGGCCACAGTGCGCTGATATGTGAAATATATTGTAGAGCCAGGCAGGCTACATTGTGTTGATATATGAAATGTATTGTAGAGCCAGACAGGACAGAGTGCGCTGATCTTTGGAATATATTGTATAGCCAGACAAGCCATAGTGCGTTGGTATGTGGAACATACTGTAGAGCCAGACAGGTCACAGTGCGCTCATATATGCTTTATATTGTAGGGCCAGACAGGTCTCATTTCGCTGAAATGTTGAATATAATGTACAGCAACAGTCAACTTTGCGTTGATGTGTGGAATATTTTGTTGAACCAGACAGGCTACAGTGCGTTTATATGTGGAATATATTGTAGAGCCAGACAGGCCACAGTATGCTGAAATGTGTGTATATAATTTAGAGCCAGACAGGCCACAGTGCGCTGATGTATTTTATATATCGTACTGCCAGACAGGTTACAGTGCGCTGAAATTTGGGATATACTGTACAACCAGACAGTACACAGTGCGCCGATATTTGGACTGTGTATTTGATCCAGACAGGCCATAGTGCGGTTATATGTGTAATATATTTTAGAGCCAGACAGGCCGCATTTCGCTGATATTTGGAATATATTTTAGAGCTAGACTGGCCAAAGTGCGCTGTTATATGGATTATTTTGTACAGCCAGACAGTTCTAATTGCGTTGAAATATGGAATATTTTGTACAGCCAGACAATTCTGAGTGCGCTGATATATGGAATATTTTGTACAGCCAGACATTTCTGAATGCGCTGATATATGGAATATTTTGTACAGTCAGACAGTTCTGAGTGCGCTGATATATGGTTTATTTTGTACAGCCTGACAGTTCTGAGTGCACTGATGTATGGAATATTTTGTACAGCCAGACAGGTCTGAGTGCGCTGATTTATGGAATATTTGGTACAACCACACATTTCTGAGTGCGCTGATGTATGGAATATTTTGTACAGCCAGACAGGTCACAGTGAGCTAATATGTGGAATATATTGTACATAAAGACCGGTCAGAGTGCGCTGATATATGGGATATATTTTTCATCCAGACAAGTCACAGTGCGCTGGCAGTCACTGCTTTGTATAAGAACATTTCCCGTTAACTGCAGTGCGGTTTGAAGAACGGTATCCATTCCGTACACGTGCACGAGAGGTCATTGTCGGTCAGATGCAACAACAGGTACACTAGACACGTGGACGTGAGAATGTGTTCTGTTGAAATGTTATAAGTTATTTAATCGAAAAGCGGGAAAACATCTGATTTAAAATTGTGAAACTAAAAATGACTGGAAGAAAGAAAAATAAGCATAAAGCAACACCAGGAGTAAGAGAATTGTGGAAAAGTGTTTTGGGTTTAGATTTTGGAAATTGAAGTTATGAGGGGATAAGACATAGATGAGTGTGTCCACATGCAGGGAGCCGAGGGGTTGGAGATAAAATGCCGGAAGTTGTCTGTGTGTGTTGTAGAGAGACACTCTACCTGCATTTGACTGCTAAGAACAAACACGTTTTTACGCGCAGATTTTAGGAAACACATTAAAAGGGAAATTTTCTCTCAAAAACAATTTTGTTAACAACTGAACCACATTCTTTCTATTTGTCTTACTGCATTAGAGATCACTTTTATGAAAAGGTACTTAAAAGTCACCTTCTTCCCAATTTGATCATCATCATCATCATCATTATTATCACGCAAACATCTCGCTGTGTTTGTTACTAAATAAACACGACAGGAAGCTCCCATAATTATGGCTGTTACCAGTCAAAAATATTCCATCATTCGGTACAAAAATCTTATTAGAAAGATACTAAAAGACAATTCTAAGGTATATTCAGCAAACAGAGTGTTATTAGATGTATGATTCCTAACGATGTGAGAATTAATTTTCCAAATACTTCACAGTGGTCAAATTTACAAGTGCTAGAGACCACCTTTCTTTTGCTGTAGCGCTGCTATCCAAGACGAGTCATGGCCTCCTCATTCACGAGGTTTCTAGATCACACACAACGAAGCACCACAGTCGGTAGGACTCCTCTGGACGAGTGATCAGCTCGTCGCAGAGACCTCT
>Ga0268261_10000390_pt1 | contig 27260 bp, 28 predicted proteins | sample TergutNc150P1_FD_190353 | JGI IMG/M metagenome (GOLD analysis project Ga0268261, IMG submission 190353) | Nasutitermes corniger P1 segment gut microbial community from laboratory colony in Florida, USA - Nc150 P1 (SPAdes) (version 2) | ecosystem: Host-associated > Arthropoda: Insects >... | reverse complement strand
CCTTGATTACTGAGCCGACCATCGCCCTGACCATGTTGTGACAGAAGGCATCGGCTCGAATAGTGCCGACTACCAGGCCAGCATCTGTGCCGGAAACTGGGCGGCGCCAAGCAAACGAGATTAACCGCCGGATTGTGGTGCCGCCCTCGCGAGCCTTGCAGAAAGCCCCAAAATCATGCAGCCCCACTAACGACCGGCTGGCAGTATCCATCGCATCTACCTCTAGCGAACCACGATGCCGCAGCACGAAGTTGCGGATTAGCGGGTCAGTCGCGACCCCATCGTCGATCCGGAACACATACCGCCGCGACCCGGCGCTAAACCGCGCATCAAACCCCGGTGGCACCGCAATCGCTCGCGACACCACAATGTCACCCGGTAAAACCGCTGCCAACCGATCAGTTAAAACTTCACTTGCCGACCGGAGGACCTGCTCACTTTGCCGAGATTCTGCGATCGGCGTCGTTATCCTCCTAACCGCAGAATGACGGGGGTGGTTTGCCTTTTCCAGACTGGACCAAGCCGAAAAAGGCAGGTCAAAGTGAACAACTTGGCCGCGCGCATGTACCCCGGCATCGGTACGCCCCGCCACAGTTACTCGAACTGGCAGTCTCAGTAACTTTTCCAGCGCCGTCTCTAACTCGCCCTGCACAGTCCGGAGTCCAGGTTGGGCCGCCCAACCAGCAAACCCCGACCCGTCATAAGCCAGGTCCAGCCGCACCCGCACTGATTCCACAGCCTAAGTTTGACAGGTTGCGACCCTAAGTGTGGCAAAATTGAGCAGGTGGCGACTCTGGTAGTAGATTGCGGCGGCCTCGGCCTGAAAGCTGCGATCTTCGACGATGCCGGCCTGCAGGTTGGCGACCGGACCCGCCGCGATACCCCATACCCGCTGTCCCCCCTAAAATTAGCCGACACGATCGCCGAACTGGGTGCCAGCTCGGACTTAAAAATCACCCAGGTGACGGTCGGGATGCCCGGCATGATTCGCCACGGCAAAGTCATTCATACGCCGCACTACATCACCACTTCCGGGCCACATTCAGCCATTGATCCCGACCTAGCCGAGCAATGGGCAAACTGTGATATTCAAAGTTTGCTCGCAGCCCGGCTCGGGGTTCCGACTATCGTGATGAACGATGCCGAGCTGCACGGGCTAGGAGTAATCACCGGACAAGGCTCAGAACTGGTGCTGACGTTCGGCACCGGTCTAGGAACTGCCTGGTTTGACGAGGGCGCCCTGGCACCGCATCTGGAGATTTCCCACGCGCCCGTTCGTATCGGCGAAATGGTACTTGGCCGCGGGCGGCGCACTTCGCTTACTTATGACCGCTACATCGGGGACAAAGAATTGCGCCGGCTCGGTGCCGACCATTGGTCCGACCGAGTGTTGGCGGTAGTGGATTCACTGAGGCCAGTATTCCACTGGGATCGACTGTTCATCGGAGGTGGTAATGCCCAGCGCATCGCTCCCTGGGCAAAGTCCCGGTTAGCTGATGACGTTATTATCGTGCCGAATGAAGCTGCCCTAACCGGCGGCCTAAAAGTTTGGAATTCAGTAACGCCCGACAGTTGAGCAGCCTACCCAGCAACCAAAGTAAGTAATTCATCAATAAATTGCTCATGCGAATTTGCATGGTCCAAAATGCGGCTGACAGTGCGCGGTTCGCTTAAAAGTTCAATTAACTCATCCAAAACGTCACGGAAAATCACTCGCCCGTCCGGACTAATTGCAAACATCATCACTAAACGTACGGCTGCCCCATCCCAAGAAATAGGCGTATCGGAAACTAATACTGAAATTCCGGTTTGATAGGCGTCAGTGGCCATCGAATGTGGCAATGCAAACGCTGGGCCAAAAGCGGTGGAAGACCGTTCTTCCCGGTCCCGCACATCATCCAAGAAATGCGGCCCCACATAACCTTGTTCTCGTAACATCTCGGCCATTAGCGATAGCGCTTCATCTTTAGTGGCCGTACCGACTCGCAAAAATAGCCGAGGGTCCAGTAGCGAAATCAAGTTGGTACGCAGAGTATCGCGCTTGGCCCGGCGGCGTTCTTCCCGCAAGGCCTCAGCCATCCGCCGCCGATCTTCATCAGTTAAGAAGGGACTGATTTTAATTACCGGAGCTGGCGGCAACGGGTCTAAATCAACAATCGAAATCACCAAATCACTGGCCAAACTTTGCCAATCATGTGTGAGATCAGTTATCACATCAATCACGCTGGCAAATGACGGCAGCGTATCAATGATTTGGCGTTCCAAATCGGCCGATAAAGTACCGTATTGCGGTAATACTAACGTGACCGTAACCGGCGGCCCTTGTTCCATTTGTTCTAGTACTTGATTACCTAAGTGAAACGCTAAGAAATCTATTTCGCCAGTAGCAATTCGAATTCCAGCATGAGCTTCTAATTCATGCGCTAACAGCAGCGCGATTTCATGAATCAACGGATGTGCTCGACGGAATTGAGACCCCAACGGTGGGGTGGCATGCATATCCCCGGAACGAGCGCGTTCTAGCAAGTTTTGAATGTGTAGCGCGATCCCGGCAAAAACAGCTTCGTTATTGAGATCGAGTTTGAACTGGCGGGAAATCTCCCGCAACGACCGCCGAGTAAGGTCCGCCGCTTCGGCGGTGATTAAGTCATTATGATTAGCCGGCGATGCTGCCCGGCTGCGGGCCCGAAGCAAATCATGGAACACCCGCCGTTCGGCATCGGGCAAATCCACCCCATAGAGGCTAAGTACCGCATCCATCATCGTGACTGTTACTTGCCAAACTGGGTCATCAACCGGCGGTGGAGAATGTTCTAAGCGGTGCCCGTTAAGTTGATGTCCTCCAGAAACTCGCTCCGCTGCGATAGCCAGATGCAACAGCAAATCTTGCAATGCATACTCGTTAACTTCCAGCCCCACATCGCGTAATGCGGTGCGTGCTCGTGCCCGTAAGCCTCGGATTTTTGCACGTTGGGCGGGCTTACCTGGTTCCAATAAACTCCCAGCCAACAAACCTTGTCGATCGGATAACAGCAAATAGCGCACTAGGCGGCGTTGTTGACGTTCGGAACCGACAATTTGTACCGTGTCCCCGTGCCGCTGCATCGTGAGACGGTGCCCCAACAGCAATTCCCGCACCCGGCCCAAATCGGACTCAATCGTGGAAGGACTAACAAAAAGTTCGTCGCCTAGGGCAAAAACATCCACCCCTTCGGCACTTTTCACCAACTCACTGATGATGTAGTAAAGCCGCTGTTGAGGGCCAACAAAAGTGCTGTGTTTATCAGGTTCGACGCTGCCCGCTGGCTGGGCGCGATGGTCCAAGGCATACCCTTGTTGATCCGAAAGAATCACGGCCTGACCTGCGGCTGCGTTAATCTCCCGCACATAGTCGCGGATGCTGCGAGCGGACACGCCTAACCGAACGCTCAGCTCAGCCGCCGTGAGCCGGTGTCCGGCTTTAAGCTCGCTGAGTAGCGCATCGTGCCGCTGCTCGCGTACTCCCATCGTGTGCGTTGCACCCCCCATATCTCTCCAGTGAACTACGTTACGGATATCTCCTAGCTAGGCGCCAACAGAAAACCTGCCTACCCCCCGGAAATACCATGAAAAATTGCCTGGGGGTAGGCAAAAAATAAAGGCTTTAGAAATTTGCAAATCGCAATTCTTTTCCGTCATTATGGATTCATTCTTACCGCAGCCCAATGCTAAGCACCGATGCGAAGCTCACTCACGGACTGTGAAGGATCACTTATTTGACATTAAGGAGAGAACTGTGAGTTCACCCAAAAAAATGAGCGTGCTGCTGGTGTGCGGCGCGGGCGCGAGCAGCGGCTTCATGGCCGCCAACATCCGCAAAGCTGCGGCAGCTCGCGGGATCGAGATGGACATCAAAGCCCGCAGTGAAGCGGAAATCGAGAGCTACATTGACGACATTGATGCCCTGATGGTTGGCCCACATCTGAGCTATATCTTGGATGAAGTTGACAGCTACATTGACGACCGTCCGGTACACGTCATGCTGATTCCGGCTGACTTCTACGCCAAATTAGATGGCGAAGGCGCACTTGATTTTCTGCTATCGGAAATGGCTGGTAACTAACGATGAATTGGATTATGAATTGGCTCGAAAACTCTTTCGCGCCTCGGGCCACCAAGATCAACACTAATGTGTGGATTGCAGCCCTGAAAGATTCCATTATGCAAGCGCTGCCGATGGTATTCCTCGGTTCGCTATTTGCCATGTTGGGCATTTTGAACGAATTTGTGCCGTGGCTACCCAGCTTCTGGGCGCCGTGGGGCTGGACGATGGGCTTAATCTCCCTGTTCATCGCCTTCTTGCTGCCGTTCAACTTGATGGAAAAGAAGCGCCTCCGCAAAAACCGCATCACCGCTGGTATGGCCGGTTTGGCATTGTTCTTGATCATCATCAGCCCCACTGTTATCGCTGACGGTCAGCCTGGTTTCAGCCACGGCGCCCTCGGTGCCGGTGGTATGTTCGTAGCCATTATCGCTGGCCTCTTTGTGGGCCTGATCATGAGCTGGTTCGGCAAGTTCTCTTTCTTTAAAGAAACCTCGGTAATCCCCGAGTTTGTCCGGGCTTGGTTTGACTCCATGTTGCCCATCGGCATCGTGGTAATTATTGGCTGGCTGCTGGTTCAGGTGGCGGGCGTTAACATCATGGGCCTCATCCAAACCGCGCTCTCGCCGTTGCAATACGGGATGCAGAGCTTAGGCGGCTTCATCTTGGTGGTTTTTGTGCAGGTATTCATTTACTCGATGGGTATTTCTACCTGGGTACTCACCCCCATCATCATGCCCGCCCTGTATGCGGCCACCATCGCCAATATGACCGGCGGCGCCGACAACTTGGTTACCTATGAAACCATGTTCACCGCTTACCTGTTCATCGGTGGTACCGGTACCACGCTGCCGCTGGTGCTGATGATGCTGCGCAGCCGGGCGCGCGAAGTGAAAGCGCTGGGCCGGGCCTGCTTACCGCCGTCAATCTTCAACATTAATGAACCGATCGTTTTCGGCGCTATCGCCTGGAACCCCACTTTGATGATCCCGATGTGGATTAACGGCATCGTGCTGCCTTTCGTGATCTGGTTCTTCACCCGAGTTATCCCGCTGGCCCCCATCCCGGCCCGGCAGTTCAACTTGTGGTACACCCCGTTCCCGCTGTCCACTTGGTTATCGGTACCTAGCGTGCGCGCCCTGTTGATGTTTGCGATTGTGTTCGCGATTTCCAGTGCCATTTGGTATCCGTTCTACAAGAGCTACGAACGCCAGGAATTAGGCAAGGAGATCGCCGAAAACGAGAAGAAGGCAAAGAAGGGCCACAAGCATCGCCACGCAGTTACCGAACCCGCACTGGTTGCCGAACCCGCGCTAGTTGGCGCTCCGGTTGGTGTGGTTGAATCGGTAACCGTGATTGACCCGGTGACGCCGAGCGAAAATGTGATCGTGGAAGAGGTACGGTAATGGCTTACAAAACCGCTGAGGACTTGGCCGAACCGTCCATGTCCATCATCATCTCCGCTGGTGATGGCCGTAAGGTAGCGTTCGATGCCATCGAGGCGCTCGCTGCCGCTGACTACGCCAAAGCTGGCGCCTTACTAGAGGTTGCCCAAAACAACTTCCGCGATGCCCATCGGGTTCACACCGAATGCATCCAGGCGGCAGCATCGGAAGAGTTCCCTTACTCGGTGCTTTTCACGCATGCCGAAGACACTTTGATGACGGCCGAAGCTCAATTCCGGCTAATCAAAAAGTTGTTGCCGGTATTCGAGAACTTAGACCGCCGGTTGGCCGCTGTCGAAGCTGCCGTGGCTGCGGGAGGTAACTAATGGTTACCCAAGTTAAGCTGACTGAGACTGGTTTCCCCGCCGACTTCATGTGGGGCGGGGCCATTGCTGCCAATCAAGCCGAAGGCGCCTGGCAAGAGGGCGGTAAAGGCTGGTCTATGGCTGACATCAATGAGTTCCGGGGTGACTTACCGCCGGAGCAGCGTACCAACTTTGAGGTCTCGACCGACGCGGTTAAAGCTGCGATGGCGGACACATCGGGCGCCTACCCGAAACGGGCTGGCATTGATTTCTACCACACTTTCGATTCCGATTTGGACCTGATGGAAAACGTGGGCATGAACGCCTTCCGCACTTCTATATCGTGGGCCCGCATTTTCCCTAATGGGGACGATACGGAACCAAACGAAGAAGGCCTCAAGTTCTACGATGAGCTAATTGATTCCATCATCGCTCACGGAATGGAACCAGTTATCACGGCCTCGCATTACGAGATGCCCTTGGAATTAGCCCTGCGTTACAACGGTTGGCATAGCCGCGAGGTAATTGACTTGTTTGTCCGTTACTGCGAAGTATTATTCAAGCGTTACGCTGGCAAAGTCAAATGGTGGATCCTGGTAAACCAAATCAACTTGATTACCCATGAATCGTTCAATCACCTTGGCATTGCCAGTGATCGGGTGGATCACCTCTGGTCGGCAAAGTATCAAGGTATCCACAATGAAATGGTGGCTTGTGCTAAGGCTCAAAAGCTGGGCCGGTCAATTGATCCGAATTTCCGCTTTGGCGTGATGCTGGCTCATGGCAACTTGGACTCAGCTACGCCGAAACCGGAAGACCGCTTGGCCACTTTGCGGCAAAACCAAATGGAGTATTTCTTCTCCGACGTGGCGCTGCGCGGCTACTACCCTGGCTATGCCAAGAAGTTCTTTGCAGACCGCGACATCAAGGTTGAGTTCTACCCCGGCGATGAGGAAGCACTGCGCGATGGCGTGGCCGACTACCTAGCCATTTCGTATTACTTCACCCAGATGATGACGGCCGATGACCTGGAAAGCCGACATGGCCGCAACAACCCGCACTTGAAAGCTAACGAGTGGGGCTGGGCAGTGAATCCCTCTGGGTTGGTAGTGGCCCTCAATGAATATTGGGACCGCTATCAAGTGCCGATCATGATTGCCGAAAACGGCTATGGACATCGTGACGAGGTGAACCCCGATGGGTCAGTGGACGATCCGTACCGCACCGCCTACATGCGCGACCACCTAATCGCGGTGCGCGAGGCGCTAGCCGACGGGGTGGACGTAATCGGCTGGTTCTGGTGGGGTCCGATTGACATCATCAGTTGCTCGTCGTCCGAGATGACCAAGCGCTACGGGTTTATCCATGTTGACTTGGACAACTACGGCAAAGGCACTGGCAAACGCACCTTTAAAACCAGCGCCGACTGGTACCGTCGCGTTATCGCGTCGCATGGTGCCGATCTAGATTAACTCCCTAATCAATAAGCCCCTCTGGAATGATCCAGAGGGGCTTACTTGGTTTTGGTTGTCGGGATTAGTAACGTTTAAGGGGTCTTAGCGTTACGAATCCCGACGTTCAACTTGGGACTAGGCGTCAACTGAGGTATCGCCAACTACCTCGATAGCGGCATCCTCTACCGGAGCTTCACCAGCGGGGGTGGCTTCCAGAGTGGCAGCTTCAACAGTCGGCTCGGCAACTTCAACGACTACATCGTTATCAGTCGGCGCAACGGCAGCCGCAGCATTCTTGTCAGCAGCGCGCTTGGCGGCAGTGGTAGCCTCCCGAACAACTTGTTGCTTAGGCGAAACCGGCTCGGTCACCAACTCAATAACAGCCATCGGAGCGTTGTCGCCCTTGCGGTTACCGATCTTGGTGATGCGAGTGTAGCCACCATCGCGCTGAGCGAAAGTCGGAGCTACCTCTTCGAACAGGGTGTGAACAGCGCTCTTATCGCGGATGACGCGTAGTACGCGGCGGCGAGAGTGCAGGTCGCCCTTCTTACCAAACGTGATCAACTTGTCAGCGACCGGCTGTAAACGCTTGGCTTTGGTGACAGTGGTGGTGATACGGCCATTAACGAATAGCGACGCCGCTAAGTTAGCCAGAATTAGCCGCTCGTGTGCGGGGCTACCCCCGAGACGAGCCCCTTTGGCGGGCTGAGGCATTTTTATACTCTCCTAATAAAATAGAGTTATTGAAATCCTGCGACCAAATCGCAGAATAACATTTGGAAGAATTTGGAGTGTGTTTGTAGCTAGATGCAAGGCAGAGCCGGGGCGGAGTGGGCATATGGCCCATGACCGTAGACGATAACGAAGCAGATGGCTGCAAACAGACCCAAATTTTTAATAGATGTCGGCGTAGTCCATATCATCGTCCGCTGCGTAGAACGTAGCCGACGGGTCAAAATCTAGCGGCGAATCTTTGAGCGATAACCCAAGCTCAGCCAGCTTTTCTTTGACCTCATTGATGGACTTGGCACCGAAGTTACGGATATCCAATAGGTCTGCTTCGCTACGGGCAACCAATTCACCAACTTGATGAATGCCTTCCCGCTTGAGGCAGTTGTACGACCGGATGGTCAAGTTGAGTTCTTCCACGGGAGTGGTCAGGTGACCAACGAGCTGATCGTCGGTCGGCGCTGGGCCAATCTCGATACCTTCAGCTTCAGTGTTCAACTCACGAGCCAGGCCGAACAGTTCCACCAAGGTGCGACCAGCCGAAGCAAGCGCATCACGAGGGGAAATGGAAGGCTTGGTCTCCACGTCAACAATCAACCGGTCAAAGTCAGTCCGCTGCTCAACACGAGTAGCTTCGACTTTGTAAGTCACTTTCTCCACTGGAGAATAGATCGAGTCAATCGGAATTTTGCCGATCTCATCGTCATAGCTCTTATTCATCGCTGCGGTGATATAACCACGGCCGCGCTCTACGGTGAGCTCAACTTCCAGCGAACCGCCGTCGTTGAGGGTAGCCAAGCGCAGGTTAGGGTTGTGGATTTCGACGCCAGCCGGCAGCACGATGTCGGCGCCAGTAACTTCACCCGGACCTTGCTTACGCAAGTACATTACTCCGGGCTCATCCAGTTCGGACGAAACCACTAACCGCTTAATGTTCAGGATGAGTTCAGTGACATCTTCCTTAACACCGGGAATAGTAGAGAATTCATGCAATACGCCATCAATCTTGATACGCGTTACAGCCGCACCAGGGATAGACGATAAAAGCGTACGCCGCATGGAATTACCAAGCGTATAACCGAAGCCCGGCTCCAACGGTTCAATAAAGAACTTGGAGCGGCGTTCGTTAATGACCTCTTCGGTCAAAGTAGGGCGCTGTGCAATTAGCAACTTGTTTCTCTCTTTCTTGTGCAACCGCTATATGATGCACTAGTTGGAAATACCCAATATTGGGCAATGGCTACGTCGTTATCGTGCATTCAATAAGAGCGTACGATAACGACGACCAAGACTTATACTCGACGTTCGTCGCACCAAAGGTGCGCCATGCAATGGAAACGTCGGGGAGTCGCTAGACTCGACGTCCGTCGCACCAAAGGTGCGCCATGTAATGGAAACGTCGGGGAGTCGTTAGACTCGACGACGTTTCGGGGGGCGAACGCCGTTGTGAGCCTGAGGAGTCACATCGGTGATGCTACCAACCTCAATACCGGTGGCTTGCAAGCTACGAATAGCAGTCTCGCGGCCTGAACCGGGGCCCTTCACAAACACATCAACCTTTTTCACGCCATGTTCTTGGGCACGACGAGCAGCGGACTCAGCGGCTAACTGCGCGGCGAACGGGGTTGACTTACGCGAACCCTTGAAGCCGACCTGGCCGGACGAGGCCCAGCTAATTACGGCACCAGTGGGATCGGTGATCGAAACGATGGTGTTGTTGAAGGTAGATTTGATGTGAGCTTGGCCGACCGGGACGTTCTTCCGATCTTTTTTGCGGGTCTTGCGTGCGCCAGCGGCGACACGAGCTTTGGGAGGCATATTTCTTCCTTTTCCTTCTCTTGTGTCAGCGCTAGTGACTAGCGAGCCTTCTTCTTACCGGCAACAGTGCGCTTCGGACCCTTACGAGTACGAGCGTTAGTTTTGGTGCGCTGGCCCCGTACCGGCAGCCCGCGACGGTGGCGCAGGCCTTGGTAGGTGCCGATTTCGACCTTACGGCGGATGTCAGCGGCAACCTCGCGGCGCAAGTCACCTTCAAGGCGGAAATTGCCTTCCAGGTAATCGCGGATGGCAACTAGCTGAGCATCATCTAGGTCTTTGATGCGGATGTTGGGATCAATCCCGGTTGCGGCCAGGGTTTCCTGGGCGCGAGTCTTGCCTACCCCGTAGATGTAAGTGAGCGCGATTTCGGCTCGCTTATCCGAGGGGAGGTCAACGCCGATTAGACGTGCCATGTTATTGGCTTCTCCTATTTACATAATTCAAAGGTTTACCGCATTAACATCTCACGAAGCCCGTGAGCCCTAGCCTTTGATCCAGGGGTATTAATGCCCATCGGGCATCAATGTTATGCGGGGTTGCGAATTAGCCCTGACGTTTGGTCCGACCAAAGGTCGGCAATTGTCATGACAAACAAAGGGAAGCGCTAAGCCTAGCCTTGCCTTTGTTTGTGTCGTGGGTTCTCGCAAATCACCATCACGCGACCGTGACGGCGAATTACTTTGCATTTATCGCAAATCTTTTTAACGCTGGGTTTTACCTTCATGGCAAAAATTCCTTAATCTTTGGATCTCCCCGCCTCCTGAAATACGTTCCACGGGGGTCAACCGGTTATTTATATCGGTAAACAATCCGTCCACGCGATAAATCGTATGGACTCAATTCCACTACTACCCGGTCCTCGGGCAAAATGCGGATATAGTGCTGGCGCATCTTTCCGGAAACCGTCGCGAGCACCTTGTGCCCATTCTCGAGTTCCACCCGGAACATGGTGTTGGGCAGGGCTTCCACTACGGAACCCTCTACCTCGATAACGCCGTCCTTTTTCGCCACGCTTTATTGCCTTTGTTTATTAGATAGTAAGCCAACGGGCTATGTTACCCGAAAAGTTAATGAATTAACTAATTGGGTACGCAGGTTAAGCCATTAAAGGGCGTCTAGCGCCGCCACGATCCGATCCGTAACTTCTTCGACCTCGCCCATCCCGTCAACTTGAGCTAGCAGCCCACGCTCCCGGAAATGCTGAGTGAGTGGCGCGGTGCTCTTTTCGTAAAGCGCCAATCGACGTTCGATGGCGGCGGGAGTGTCATCGTCCCGCCCCTCTGCTACGGCCCGGCCCGCGATGCGGCGCATCAATTCGTCCCGATCAGCAGTAAGTTCGATGACGCCGTCGAGCGGATGGTAGCCGAGTTCGGTCAGCATGTGATCGAGAGCGTCAACCTGGGCGGCGGTACGCGGGTAACCGTCCAGCAAAAAACCGCCGGTGACATCGGGCGCTTGCAGGCGCTCTTTTACCATCGCGTTGGTGATCTCATCGGGTACCAACTCGCCGTTATCGGTGTATTGCTTGGCGATGCGACCTAGCTCGGTACCGCCCTTGATGTTGGCCCGGAAAATGTCACCGGTTGAGATGGTGGGGATATCGAAAGTCGCCGCGATGCGCTTGGCTTGGGTGCCTTTGCCGGAACCCTGGGGGCCCATGATCAGCAAACGGGTGGGGTGGACGTGACGTTGATGACGCTTCACTTTGGGCATGCCGCCGGTTAGCGGATGGGAATCTTGGCTCACGGTTACTTCAGGAACCCTTCGTAATGACGTTGTTGGAGCTGGCTGTCAATTTGCTTAACGGTTTCCAAACCAACACCCACGATAATCAGAATTGATGAACCACCGAACGGCAAGTTAGAAGTAATGCCGAGCAGCACCACCATCAAAGTTGGGATCATGGCCAAAACAGCCAAGTAAATTGCCCCGGCAGTGGTGATACGCGTGGTGACGTAATCCAGATATTCGGCGGTGGGACGGCCGGCCCGGATACCGGGGATAAAACCACCGTATTTCTTCATGTTATCGGATACTTCATCGGGATCGAAAGTGATCGAAGTGTAGAAGAACGTAAAGAACAAAATGAATAACAGATAAATGATGATGTAAAGCGGAGCACTTTGATTTGCTAAGTTATTGGTTACCCATTGCACCCAAGCGCTATCGGGGTTACCGAACTGCGCGGCGAGGGTCGGAACCGCCAAGATGGATGAGGCGAAAATTACTGGAATAACGCCGGCCATGTTGATCTTGATCGGAATGTAAGTGGAGGTGCCACCGTACATCCGGCGGCCAACCATCCGCTTGGCATACTGCACCGGCACGCGGCGTTGTGACTGCTCCACAAATACCACCGCGCCCATCACCAGCACGATGACCGCGACGACGATTAGGAAGTTACGGATACCAATCGCTTGATTAGCAATGCCGGTAAACGGATCAACCGGGCCTTGCCATACGCTGCGCAAACCGGTGGGGAAACCGGCGGCGATGGAGGTGAAGATTAGCAGCGACATACCATTACCGATGCCACGCTCGGTGATCAATTCACCCAACCACATGATCAAGCCGGTGCCGGCAGTCATCGTGACAATCATGATCAAAATGGTCAAAATCGAGTTATCGGCTAGCAAGTCTAAGCCCATGACGTGACAGGCTGGCAGCAGCAAACCCGCCCGGGCCGTGGTAATCACGGTGGTGGATTGCAGGATCGCCAACGCGATGGTCAGATAACGGGTGTACTGGGTTAACTTGGCCTGGCCCGACTGCCCCTCTTTGTAGAGCATGTCGAAATGCGGGATTACCACGCGCAGCAACTGGATAATGATGCTGGCGGTAATGTACGGCATGATACCGAGGGCAAAGATTGACAGTTGCAGCAAAGCGCCACCGCTGAATACGTTAACTAAGCCCAGCAAGCCGGTGTCGCCCTGCATGATTTCGAGGCATTGGCGTACGTTTACATAGTTAACACCGGGCGTGGGGATAAACGAACCGAGGCGGAAAACCGCCATAATCCCGAGCGTAAACAGCAACTTACGCCGCAGGTCAGGCGTCCGAAACGCCCTCATGAATGCGGTGAGCACCTATCCTCCTGGCCCAGGGGTGGCCCCCGGAAAGTCTTGAAAATCATCTGGTTCGCTTTGCTCAAATATACTTTCGCCGTGGCGCAAAGATACTTAGGCATGGCGAAGCACAGCCATACTGCATGGGAGTCTAGAGGTAAATCCGAGTTCGCGCCGCTCTTGTGCGCAACCAGTACCCGATAACTGGCTGATTGCGTCGGTTAGTTATTCTGACAGCTTGAAATATTTTGGTTCGAGTTGGTTGGACCGGCGATGTTAACGCCTGGATTTTCGCAGGCGTTGGCAGGTAGGGCAAAGGTGCGAGCTGCGGTTCATGAACGTAATCCGTTCAATAGCCGTTCCACAATTTGGGCAAGGATGCCCGGCCTGGCCATAAACAACTAAGTTTTCGGAATTGCTGCCAGATTCCCCGTTTACATTGACATAAAGGGCGTCAAATGAGGTGCCACCAGCCACTAATGACCTAGCGATGATTTGTTGGCTAGCTGTGATTAAGGCGGAAATTTGGTTAGCTGATAACGCAGCAGCTTTGGCTTGCGGATGTATTTGCACTTTCCATAACGCTTCATCAGCATAAATATTCCCGATGCCGCTGAGCACAGTTTGGTCAAGTAGCACTCTTTTGATCTCAGTGTTCTTTGCTTTAATCCGCGCGATTACTTGTTTGGTATCCAAATGCGGATCAAGCACATCTCGAGCGATATGGGCGGCGGGTTTAGGAATAGAGTTCTGGATTGACCCGGCTCCCCCAGGTTTTCCTTCGAGGGTTGGGACTAAATCCACGATGGCGAGGTGGCCGAAAGTACGTTGGTCAATAAAGTCGAGGCCTAACGCTGTACCATCAGCGGCTTGCAATTCGAACCGGACTCGTAAATGCGGATGTCGGGCTGGCTCATCGTGCCAGACTCGCAGTTGCCCGGACATCCCCAGGTGAACCAAAAGGGCGGCGGCATCGTCCAATGGCAACCAAAGGAACTTTCCTCGCCGCACGGCGGCCTGAATTGCTAAACCCTGAATGTCGGCGGAAAAGGCTGCGGGGCCGCCTTCGTGATTTCTGACCGACCGGTCCCTCAGCACCTCGGCCCGGATGATTTTCGACCCGATTAGCGGTAATAAACCGCGCCGAACCGTCTCAACTTCGGGTAACTCAGGCACCTATAGGATCCCGTCCGGCAGTTATTCGGGTGGCAGTTGGCCGAGCACGGCAAGCGCAGCGGCTTTTTCGGCGTGTTTTTTCGCGGTACCTTCGCCAGTACCGACGATGCCGTTGACTTCGACGCGAGCGGTAAATTTCAAGGCGTGCGCCGGGCCGACCGAAGTCACAATGTATTCCGGATTTGGAAGATCCTCAGCATTGCAATACTCAATTAGGGCCGTTTTCGGATCGGCCACCGAAGCGGGTTCGCCCGCATGCAATATCCGATCTCCAATTAACCGGCGCACAAACACGCCAGCCAATTCAGAACCATGATTTATATAGGTGGCTCCAATTAGAGCCTCGACGGTATCCGACAAAATGGAATCTTTATCGCCGCCGCCATGATCGCGCTCCCCTTTACCTAGCAAAATGAATTCCCCGATCCCCAATGAACGGGCAATTTCGGCTAGCGGTTGCTGTGACACAATAGCGGCACGCATTTGGGTTAATTCAGATTCGGGCCGTTCTGGGTAATTGCGATAAAGCTCCTCGGCTGCGACTAATCCCAATACTGCATCGCCTAAGAATTCCATACGTTCATTAGTTGGCACATCGCCATGCTCATGTGCGAAGGAACGATGAGTTAAAGCTTGGACCAGTAATTCGGGGTCTATTGAGACTCCAAAATCTGACATTAACCGGGTACGCAAATCAGCGCCTGGATACACAAGCGTGTCCGGCGCTGATTGGGTAGATGTCTGGGACATCTTCGAGCTTGGGGCTACGCCTCGTGCTCCGAGCGGATGGCCTCCGCGTACAGACGGCCCTTGTAAACACCGCAAGCCGGGCAAGCCTGATGGGCCAGCTTAGGGGCTTTGCAGTTGGGGCAGCTATTAACGTTCACGGGGGCAGCTTTCCACTGCGAACGGCGCGAGCGGGTGTTGCTGCGCGACATCTTGCGCTTGGGAACGGCCACGGCTAACTCTCTTTCGTATCCACACTCTTTTGAAGCATGGCTTGCAACGCTGACCAACGAGGGTCAGCAACATCATGGTGGTGGTCAGGGTTGTCGGCTAGGCGAACTCCGCATTGGGGGCACAAGCCTTGACAATCTTCCTGGCACAGAGGTCTAAATGGTAGCGCAGTTACCAGCGCATCTCTAATCATAGGTTCAATATCTGCCAGGTCCCCATCAAGGACGGCCAAATCTTCTTTGTCTTCTTCTTCAAATCCGGCCTCGGCTGCCGCTCGAGCCCGCTCAGGATACAAAAACAATTCGCTGACCCGGAGCGTCAAAACTTCCTCAATATCTTCAAGGCATCGCGAGCACTCGCCAACCGCCGTAGCGCGGACTACTCCGGATATCAGGATGCCTTCGGAAACCGACTCAAGCCGCAGACCTACCGTGACTGGTGAACCTTCTGGAATCCCAATCATTTCGTTACGCAGATCGGGCGGGGCCGGAATTACTTTTTTGAACTCGGCCATCGTGCCAGGTTTGCGCGCTAGTTCGTGGGTATCGAGCACGATCCCTTCGCCGACCTTGCCGTTGGCTGCCCCCGAGACCTGGACGATGTTGATGGCCATATAGTTAGCCTATTATCTCCGGCCACCTGGTGCGCCTTGACCGGCTAATTGCGGGTGGCGCTCCACCAACCGCTGGCGACCGGCTGCTACTTGACTTTGCAAACTTGCTAAGTCTTTACCTAGTTGCGCCAGACTAGTATCACAGTAGGCATCCGCATCGGTCATCAACCGGTCAGCCTCGTTCTGGGCAGCAGCCACGATCTCGGCTGCCCTGGCTTTTGCCTGGGAAACCACAGCCTCATGCCCTACCAGTTCTGCTTGCCGCTGGCGGCCATTGGCTACCACGGATTCTGCTTCCGCTCGCGCGGCTGCGACTGTGGCCTCCGCCTGCTGTTGAGCGGCAGCTAATTGGTTTTTAGCCGTAGTTAATGCTTCATCGGCCTGTTCAACGGCCACTGGAAGCGCCCCGCGTAACTCATCAATTAAGCCCAAGGCGGCATCCCGGTTCACTCGGATATCTTTAGAAAGCAAAACTGGTTTGGCGCCCACTAGCAGGTCGGCCAGCTCGGACAGCACTGCGAGCAGATCAGACGGGGAATACTGCACCCGGCCAGGCTGGCTGCTCGGTGCGCTCGGCCCGCTGGGCTGTGCTCCCGCGAATTGTGTTCCTGCCAAGTGCGCCCCGGCAGGTTGCGAGCCGGGGATGGGGCCAGATGCTGGGATGGACTCCGTTGGGAACGACATATCGGGTAAAGCTACCACCACCAACGGTCATTCTGCGGCAAGGCCGAACCTTCCCCCGTCAAACTTCTCGGCTATCGCATCCGCGACTACCGCAGGCACCATACCCCCAATCGGACCGCCGAAAGCTGCAATCTCCTTAACCGCTGATGAAGAGACATGGCTGAGAGCCGGGTCCGCGATTAGCAATACCGTTTCGATCCCGGTTAGTTGCCGGTTCAACAACCCCATCGCGGTTTCGGATTCGAACTCCCCCGCAGACCGCACGCCTCGGATAATCGCGTTAGCCCCCACTGCTTGTGCAAACTCAGCAAGCAGCCCACTGGTCTGCTCTATTTGAATCCGGCCAGCTTGAGCTCTTAGTGCTTCATCTTCCCGGATGGCCTGCTTTATTAATGCAGTTCTCTCTTCGCCGGTAAACATTGGAGTTTTCTTTTGGTTAACCCCGATGGCAATTACGATCTCATCGAATACCTTCAGCGCCCGACGGACCATATCCAAATGTCCAAGCGTAATTGGATCAAATGACCCCGAATAAACCGCTACCGTCATAATCGCACCTCCGGGCCGTCAGTTACTTCGGCATAGTAAACGGTGGTCTCACCATATGTCTTAGTTGTGGTTAGTTCCATACCGGCTGGTAAATTGGGGACCGGAGTTCTAATCCCCCGTTCGATGACGATGATGGCGCCTTTGATTAGCAGCCCGGTTCGCATCAAATTTTCAAGCACCTTGGCCAGGTCAGCTTCTGGATAATCGTAAGGAGGGTCAAGAAATATTAGGCTGATTGCGCGCTTAGCCTGCGCTTTGGCCAGTTCGGCTATAAGTGCAGGGTCGGCACCCGGATCAGGTGCCAGCCGCAAGTTAGAGGCTGATAGCCCGCCCGCTCGGCTCATCGCTGCCGAGTATCGGACGGCATCGTCGGTTACCACCCGCACTTGACTGGCAAGCCCAAGAGTCTCCACGTTTTTCTGAGCCACTGCAGCGGCTTTCTTGTTAACATCAACTAGCAAAGCCGACTGTGCGCCGCGCGAAATCGCCTCGAGCCCTAACGCGCCCGACCCGGCAAACAAGTCAATTACTCGCGCGTCTTCAAGCGCATCGTCATGGCTGAGCTTAGAGAAAATCGCCTCGCGCACCCGATCCGAAGTCGGCCTAGTGCCGCTGACGGGCACTTCAATTACTCGCCCGCCAAAATCCCCGCCAATAATTCGCGTCATTTTATAACCGCTCCCATTAAATTCCGAACTGCTGCGCAAAGTCGCATCATCGTGAGCCTATTCGCCTACTTCCATCCACCGCGCGTTTCACACTAACCAGCCGGTTCGCGCGATTCGGCCATTCCCATGATGGTTGCCATTCGTCAGGATTCATGGGTACCACATCAATCCTGGAGTCAGCGATCAGTGCATCAATCGCAACTTGGGACCCGCCGATACCGGCCCAATGCGGATCAACATCGCTGGTTAAACACCAAGCCTGGTCGGCTGGCCAGAAAAAAGCGGGAGGCTTATTGAAGCCCCACGGAGGAGTGGTAAAACCCCATTCGTTTTCTAACCACCTTTGCCAAATATCCGAACCGTCATGGTCAACGATATCTTTGAGGCTTAGCCTAAACAAGTAGTAATTACGCCCGGTCCCCATCGCTATCTTGTCAACTTCAGGAGCCGACTTAAGCTCATCTGCCCAATGTAAGCCAGAACCGGTCCACATCAACATATAAGCCTCGTGTGGGCTATTCGTAAAAGGCGCCAGTGTTTCAACGGCAATTCTGACTTGTTCGTAATCCGATGGATGCACTGCGGGGTCAAGGTTTTGAATTTCATCTTGTATATTAGTCTGTTTATGCATCGGGTCTGGGATGTATCTCAATCGTCCATAGTTTTCATAACCACTTGGACCGGCAGTAGCTAATACATCCCAGTCATCCCAATTATTGTGTTGATCGTTCACTATCCAATCAGCAGCGGATAAATCGGTCATAATCTCCAGCATTACCGTCCCCCTCAACTTTTTACTAGGTTGGCTTGTTGTGTGTCGCTGAGGGAGGCAATCGCTTGTTTCAACGCGGGGTTCGAATTCAGTTCTGGGTCAGCAGCCAATAAACCGTTAGCGTAGTTGCGAGCTTTTTCGAGAATCTCGCCATCCTGGGCCACCCGGAGCAGTTTTAACGAGGAATTGCGGCCCGATTGTTTGACGCCTAACACATCGCCCTCCGCCCTGGCTTCCAAGTCTTTTTGGGCCAGGATGAACCCGTCGTTGGTTTCCGCCACAGCGGCGACCCGCTGGCCCCCTGAACTTTCCGGGTCGGCCGACGTCAGCAGTAAACATAAACCTGGTTCAGCGCCCCGCCCGATCCGGCCACGAAGCTGATGAAGCTGGGAAATGCCGAATCGATCCGCGTCGAGAATGACCATTACGGTGGCTTCGGGGATGTCCACCCCAACTTCGATCACCGTGGTAGCCACCACGATTGGGGTGACTCCTGACGCGAACCTCTGCATTACGGCATCTTTATCATCGGCTTTCATTTGCCCATGAACTGCCTCAATGGGAATACCCGATAACGCCAAATTAACTTGCAAATCGGCTAATACCGCATCCACACTTGCTAATTCTGATTCCTCAGTATCGTATATCCGTGGGCAGACCACGAATACCCGATGCCCCAGCTTTACTTCTTCAGCGACTCGCTCCCAAGTCCGTTCTACCCAACGTTTATTATCGGTATGCACCACATAGCTGGATATCGGTTGGCGACCGGGAGGCATTTCGCGCAATTCGACCATATCTAAATCACCAAATGCGGTTAAAGCAATTGTCCGGGGAATAGGCGTGGCGGTCATAACCAATAAATGCGGATTACTACCTTTAGCCCGAAGTTTATCCCGTTGCTCTACTCCAAAGCGTTGTTGCTCATCAACAACTACTAATCCCAAATCAAAAAACTTGACTTTCTCCTCCAATAAGGCATGAGTGCCGATTAACAAAACTGGTTCCCCGGATATCGTAGAAAGTAAAGCTTTCCGCCGATCTGAAGTCATAGAGGAGCCGGTCAGCAGCTCCACTCGAACTTCGGGGGCAGCAGCGAATGGCCCAGGCTGGGCTAACGGGCCAAGCAGCTTTGTGATACTGCGAGCATGTTGCTGGGCCAAAATTTCGGTCGGCGCAAGTAGCGCTGCTTGCGCCCCGGCATCTATGGCTTGCAGCATGGCTCGCAGGGCTACCACGGTTTTACCCGATCCAACTTCGCCAACCAATAAACGCTGCATCGGCTGGTCAGCGGCCAAGTCTTCACTTAGCAAGTCTCCAATTCGCCGCTGGCCTTCCGTCAAAGTGAAAGGCAAAGACTGGTCAAACTTACCTACCCGGGAAGACGTAATGGATTGGCTAGATGGCAGCGGGCGGCGTTTAGTGGATTTGGCATCTTGCAACCGTTTTTGCGCTAGCGCGGTTTGCAAAACTAAGGCCTCTTCAAATCGAAAGCGTTCCCGCGCCGGCCGCCATTGCGCCTCGTTATCCGGCCGATGCAAGTATTCGAAAGCCGTGGTTACCGGTAGCAGGTTTTCGGCATCGCAAACCGCCTTAGGGATCGAATCGGCAACTGAATTCTGATCAAGCTGGTCCAGAACCTCTTCAATCGCTTTTTGAATCACCCAGGTAGGAGTCTTTCCATTTGCCGGATAGAGCGGAATGGGTTTCGTGGCTTGCAGCCTAATCTCGGATTCACCGTGCGCTTCGCTAACCATCGCATAGTCTGGATGTGTTAGTTGCAAAGTGAGATTAAACTGCGAAACCGTTCCAGTAAAAATACCACGCGCCCCTGGTTTAAGCTCCCGTAACCGATAAGCTAATTTCTCGCGTGATTTACCAAAAAAGGTCAAATTTAGCTGATGCATCCCATCTGTGATTACTGCAATTAAGCGATAACCCCCATTCGCATTAGCCAATACTTCGGCCGACACCACTTCTCCGAATACCGATACATATTCCCCCACGTCAAGTTGTTCGATCCCGAGTTGTTTACCCGGATCGGCATACTTGCGAGGGTGATACCTCAGCAAGTCATCAACGGTAAGTAAATCAAATGCGATAAGTTGCTTGGCGATGCGCTCTGGAAGTAATGACTCCAGTGGATCGGTAAGTGAGGCCGACTTTTCATTGACCATCAGAGTTTTCCGTGGCCCAATAAATCACCGGTTCGGTATCGCCCCGCTCAATTACCACTAATTCCGCCCCAACCGCTTCGCAGTCTGCTCGGGCTAGCTCCAGCTCATGCGGCGGTTCGTTATCCGGCACCGTGGCTACTACCAAACCGGAACTTGCGGCTGCCTTAATTGCGGGCGGCAGGCCTTCGGGCCCGACTCCAGATGAAGCGGTAACGAGCCGCCCGGCAGTCTCCCGAGCTGCGTCCAATTCGTTGCCAGCACCAACTTGATCCCCAATCGCCATCAATAGCAAAGCTTCGGCTGCCGGGTTTGGTGGTCCCAGTATTAGGTCCGTCGGGTAGGTCAAACCTTCTGAAATAGCGGCTACGTCTTCAGGCTCACCTAGCACGATATTGGCGGTAGTTGGCGAAGCTTTCACTGCCGAAACCACGGCTTCGGCAGTGGATTGCCCCTCGCTGGGCACCAACACCACAGCCCCCGAACGAGCATATTCCGCGATCAAAGCCGGATCGCTAGTGGTCACCCAGGCATTTAACTCACCGGCGGGAACCGCTAAATGCCGAACTTGGATGGAAGCGATCACCCCGTTTTTACGCCAACGGGCAATCAAGGCTAAGGCATCCGCAACCTCGGCCACATGCACATGCGCATGCCACTCAGAATCTTTATTCTCATCGCCAACCGCCAAGCCGCCGACTACTACTACCGAGTTGCCTATCTCCGCCAAATCTTTGCGGAGTTGCACAGCTACTTGCCCGGTTTGAAACTCGGTAGCATTTGCCGGTCGGCGCAACGTGAACATAACCTCGAAGCCATCCTCGTCGGCATCGTCACCCTCAACCCAAGCGCCTTCCGCCCCGCCTTCAACCGCTGGGACATCAAACGGATCGAACCCTAGGCTAACCTGTTCGTAATCCCGCTGGCCTGCCAAAACCGCTTGCAGCGCAGCCAACACCAACACCAATCCGCATGCGCCGGCATCGGGCACCCCGGCTTTGGCCAGGGCCGCTAAACTAGCTGGCGAATCCTTTGCTGCCTGGCGCGCCCCGTAAACGGCCGCCGCCGCTTCATCGTCGCAGTTTTCCGTGGCACCTTTAACCGCTTCGGCAGCGGCTTGGGCGGCCGTCAATATGGTGCCAGGTGCCGGTTTGGCCACTGCTTCAGTGGCTGAGCGAGCTGCTTGGCCCAACGCTGCTGCTAGGTTGGGCGACTTCTGATAAGCCTGAGCAAATCCACGCAGCCACTCGCTTAGAATTACCCCGGAATTACCCCGGCCAGCCCGCAATGCTCCCCTAGCTGCGGTGGCCAACAGCTCCTGAACCGAGTGGGAACTATCAGCCAAGCCGTTAGCATCGGGCAATTCGGAAATAGCGACTGCCGCTCCACGCATACTGGCCGCCAAATTGGAACCGGTATCCGAATCAGCAACAGGGAACACATTCAAGCCGTTAAGCAACTCGGCATTATGGCTCAACACTTCGGCAGCCAGGGCGATCCAAGCGCGCACCGTGGCAGCGGATAATTCCGCTAATTCATTCGCCTGCTGAACCATGTCGCTAGGCTAGACCTCGGGTAAGACAAAACGCGATCTGGCCGTTACTGATTGCATTTGGGCCAACGAAGTGGCATGTTGAGCAGAACTTGGCTAGTATGTAGCGGTTGCTCATCGGACCCACCCGATTCGAGCGGATTTAGGTTTACTTCCCGCGCTGGCAATCAGCGCAACTAGGTTACAGGAGAACTCAACGTGGCTGCTACATGCGACGTCTGCGGCAAAGGCCCAGGGTTCGGCAATAACGTTTCCCACTCGCAGGTTAAGACCAAGCGTCGCTGGGACCCGAACATCCAGCGCGTGCGCGCGATGATTTCGGGCACCCCTAAGCGCCTGAATGTTTGCACCTCGTGCTTGAAAGCAGGCAAAGTAGAAAGAGCTGCACGCTCTTAATTACTTAAGTCCAAAAGGCTAGTCACTTTGGTGACTAGCCTTATTTGGGTTATAATTTTAACGGAGGCCGATAGGGCGTTCCAAAGCTAATTCGATGAGTTCATCAATTAGTTGCGGGTATGGAATACCGCTGGCCGCCCACATCGCGGGATACATCGAAATTGGGGTAAACCCTGGCATCGTATTTATTTCATTAACGACAACTTCGCCTTCAGGCGTAACAAATACGTCAACCCGGGATAACCCCTCACATTCCAAAGCCTCAAAAGCTTCGATTGCGGTTTGCCGCACCTTTTCAATAACTTCATCCGATAACTTGGCGGGGATTTGCAGAGTCACATCGCCTTCCCCCAAGTACTTGGATTCGAAATCATAGAAGTCAGCGCCTGCCACCACAACTTCCCCAGGCAGGGAAGCGCGCGGCAATTCATCACCGTGGCTACCTAGTACTGCACATTCAACTTCCTGACCCACGATGCCTTGTTCGATAATCACTTTGGGGTCGGATTTATGCGCTAATTCCATTGCCGCCGGGAGTTCATCTAGCGAGGTAATCCGAGTGATCCCAATGGATGATCCCGCCCTGGCCGGTTTTACAAACAATGGGAATTGCAACCGGGCCAACCGCTCGATTACTCCGGCTTGATTTGTTTTCCAATCGCGAGCGGTAACTACTTCATAAGGCCCAACTTTCAGCCCTGCCGATTCAAACACTACTTTCATATAATGCTTATCCATACCAGCCGCCGAAGCAATTACGCCACAACCAACATAAGGCACATCGGCCAATTCCAGTAAGCCCTGTAAAGTGCCATCTTCCCCAAATGGACCATGCAAAACAGGGAATACCACATCAATCTGACCCAAAACTTCAGGTACTCGATCCGGCCAAACTTCTTGCAAAGTGTGGTTGGCATCAAGTAGCGAAAGCATTACTTCGCCTTCAGAAGTTGCCACAACTTCCGGTAGTTCATCGCCTTCTAAATTAGAATTTAATAGTTCCGGGTCAGGGATAATCCATTGACCATGTTTGGTAATACCTATTGGTATGACATCGTACTTCTCTTTATCAATTGCACCCATTACCCCCGAAGCCGTTACTACTGAAATGGCATGCTCACTACTGCGCCCACCAAATAGCAGGGCAACTGAGATTCGCCCATCTTTACCGCTGCCCTGCCGCACGCTGGGTCGAGGCACAGACGGGACTGCCGCTGTTTTGGGACGGCTGCTGGCCGCATTTGCTAACCCAATTGCCGAAGGTAAGGTGTCCTTTTTCACGTTGCCTAAGATACTCAGATTTCCGCCGCGAACCTACTGCAACCGAAAGCGTCGCCATATCCCGGCTAAACATCACATTTTGAGCTAATCTGCGGCTCGTGAGTGAGGGAGTTTTGTGGACACGGTGAGGCTGGCCGACGATGCCGCCGGGATCGCTCAGGCCGCTGCGCTGCTGCAGGCCGGTGAACCAGTCGCGCTTCCCACCGAAACAGTTTACGGGCTTGCCGCGAACGCCCTAGACCCAGTAGCTGTCGCAAAAATCTATACCGCCAAGGGGCGCCCTTCAGACAATCCGTTAATCGTACATGTCACCGGGGCAGAACAGGCGAAACTACTCGCTTCCGAATTACCCGCCGAAGCTGTGGCATTGATGGAAGCCTTCTGGCCCGGCCCGCTCACCATCGTGTTGCCGAAAGCTCCGCAAGTGTCGGCAATTACTACCGGCGGACGGCCCGATGTGGGTTTGCGCTCGCCAGCGCATCGGGCATTTCAAGCTGTACTGCAAACCAGTGGCCTCCCGTTAGCGGCGCCATCGGCCAACTTAGCCGGGCGCCCCAGCCCCACCACAGCTCAGCATGTCTTCGCCGACTTACACGGCCGCATCCCCGCAGTTTTGGACGGCGGGCCATGCCAGGTGGGCTTGGAATCTACGGTGATTTCGCTATCTGGCCCGGCCCCGGCGCTGCTACGGCCCGGCGGGGTTTCCCTAGAACAATTAGCGCAAGTTATCGGCCCGATAACTGTGGATCAAGCTGTTACTGAGCAACTGGAAACTGGCCGCACCCCCGGTGCGCCCGGGATGAAATACCAGCATTACGCGCCCGCGACCCCCATCACATTATTAAGCGGGCCACCAGCCGAGCAGCGGGCGTGGATTGACCAACATTCCGGAGTATCCATCGGCATGCTTTGTTTCGATGACGATGCCAAAGCTTTTGCCGGAATCCCTACTATTACATATGGTCCCAGGCACGATGCCAACGCCCAGGCCCGCCAATTGTTTGCCGCGTTGCATGAGGTTGACCGGCTCGGCGTGGACCACGTTTATGCCCAGTTTCCGCCCCAAACTTACGGGGTTTTCCTGGCTGTTCGCAACCGGTTGTTAAAAGCCGCTGGGCACCGGGTCATTAACTGCGCCTAAGGGTTGAGCACCCTGGGAATCTATGGTGAAAACCCGGCTCCGGGCGTGGCGGATAGAGTTTTGTCCTAGGCCAGTGAAACAGTCAATACATGGTTCAGGTTAGAACAAGTTTTCGTCGCACCTTCGCCGCTGTGGTAGTTCTGTTCGGGTCTATGGCCCTCAGCGGCTGCGATGTTGCTGCGGCGTTACGCCACGAGGACTCAGTAGCTCGGGAGGCTGGCGAGGGCACTAGCGGCAACCAGGGCGGGGGCAATTCCGGTGGCGGAGCGGCGCGCCCAGCAAAAGAACCGGGCGGCCAACACTGGACCACAACGCCGACCGTGCAAGAAACTTGCAATCTCGACGAGAAAACGCTGACCGGCATCCGGGTCGGCAAGCACGATGGCTTCGACCGGATAGTGTTCGACCTGTCCAGCGACGGCGCTCCTTGTTACTGGGTAGGTTTTGACGCAAATCCCATCCAAGACGGCTCCGGCAATCCAATAGATATGGGTGGTTACCAGGCGATTCGGGTTTCCATCAACGGTTTAGGGCCCGACTTCCCCACAATTGCGCCAGGGTATTCGGCCAAGCTGGAAGGGCCCCACGTCAAACGAGCTTTCTTTGACACGTTCTTTGAAGGCACCGCAACCAACTTTATTGCGGTCCCCAACGGAGCTGCTGAATATGCGGTCAGCGTGCAGCCAGGCAAGCTGATTGTTGATGTCCGCACCCGCTAAATCTATCCAAAATCCGTAGCCCAAATCCAGGCCAAACCAACTTCCAAAGGGAACAAATGAGCGAGCAAAACCTAAACGACCCACAAACTACTCGAATTCAGTACGTCGAACCTGTGGAAAGCGAAGGCACTATCCGGCGCGGCCTGCCTGGGCGCGACTTCTTCCAACCGCGAGGTTTCTTTGGCAAACTTTTCGACACTCGGTTCCAGGACTATGTCACGCCCAGCATCGTCAAAGTGATTTTCTGGATCGCAATCATCGCCGCGTTACTAACTTGGATTACCGCGATAATCTCGGGGTTCGCAACGGGAGTCAACCGATGGGGCAGCTTCAACCCTTGGTATGGCCTAGCCGCGTTATTCCTCGGCTGGATTCCCCCACTGCTCAGCATCATCTGGGTTAGAGTCGGACTAGAAGCAATCTTGGCTCTGATCCGGCTCTCGAAAGATACCCGCCGAATCCGTCACCACCTAGAACGGGGTGGCAGCCTTTAGTTTTCGCTCGGCGCGAATCCCCTAGTCATTAGGTACGTTTTACCCATACAATTACAAAACTACGCTTTTGCCATCAAATTTAACTTATGGATGTTTTGCACGAGAATGGAGTCCACTTAAATGCTAATCAACACCAAACACATCGTGATGTTCGACGATGCCGCTAACGATTTCAGTCGAATCACAGACATGGTGGACAACGACGGGTCAGTCTTAATCATCAAAGACGGACGGCCAGCCTACGCAGTGGTCTCATTTGACGAGGTTCAAGAAGCAGACCGCCCGGCCACCGGCAGCACCCCTAAAGCAGAAGAGGCCACTTGCGGATGTGGTAAACCGCAAAGCCAATGTGGCTGTGGCGGTCACGGCAAGGGTCATGGCCACGGGTCGCACGGCACTTGTCAGCACGGTACTGATCAGCATAGGCACGGTGATGGCTGTGGCGGAGGCCAACCTAGATTTGAACATGGGCACCGGCACGGGCAAAATGGTGGCACTTTCACCGAACAATGGCAACGGATGAATGATCACGCCGAGACATTCTTCGGCGGCCACGGACAGGCCCACGCCGATCATTTCGGCCACGGGGCCGACGCTGGCCACATTTTCCACGAAGAAAGCTCGGACGGTCCCGAAGGCGGTAACCACGATTGGGACTTCAGCTTCCAGCATGGGCGTGGTTTCGATCCGCTGTATGAAGGCGTTTCGGTGGACGATTTCATCGGGCGGGTGCCGCCGGAGTTACTCAAAGCCGGTAAGCATTTCGTGGATCAACTCGGCCCGATCATCAATTTGTTTGGCACTTCGGTTAACCCAACCGCTGCTCCGCCCAACAATGACCAAGGCTCAGATAACTCGACAAAGTAACTTCTACCATCCTGCAGACGATTTCGGCGAACGCGTAATCGTGCATTAAGATTGGATGATTATGGCCCGAAACTCTGCTGAAGCTGCCCCAGAAAAGAAACCAAATTGGTTTAAGCAAGTCTGGACAGCATTTAAGATCACCCGGCAAACCGACCCGGCAGTAACCGCATGGACGGTTGGCCCACTGGTTGGCATCATTTTGCTAGCTGTCATCATCGGGCTGCTGACCACTCACCTGTTTACTTCGTTAGCCTTCGGTATCCCGCTGGCCTTCCTAGCCGCCATGTTGCTGCTAGTGCGGCGAGCAGAAGCGGCGG
>Ga0268261_10000389_pt1 | contig 27260 bp, 17 predicted proteins | sample TergutNc150P1_FD_190353 | JGI IMG/M metagenome (GOLD analysis project Ga0268261, IMG submission 190353) | Nasutitermes corniger P1 segment gut microbial community from laboratory colony in Florida, USA - Nc150 P1 (SPAdes) (version 2) | ecosystem: Host-associated > Arthropoda: Insects >... | reverse complement strand
TCACGTTGCACGTCCACACCTGCTCAGGCCGTAACCGTATCATCCCTTTGATGCGACGGCCAAATACCGACAGCACACCGAACAAGCCCGTAACGTTACCGCGTAACCAACTTTCGATACGTTACGCGGGCACGAGCCCCGTCCACACCGTCACGATACGGTGTTACGATACGCGGTAACGTTACAAGTGTGTACCCACCCTAACGTTTCAAACACGTCTACAGTGTCAGTGTCTGCCGTCAGCCGACGCGCCTCGCCTGACCCATGCGGCAACTTCTCCGACATCCCAAACTGCGGGCCGGCACGCACGACACGTGCAGGCGTTTAGAACAGTTCACAGCAATCAGCTCGACGGAACTGTCTTCATTGAGAAGCTTACAGTGCCTCAGCTGGTAAAGAAACTGAACACATTTTATGGACTCAGAAGGTTCATTACCGTGCTCACAACAGCCCGCCACTTGTCTGTACCCTGCGCCAGATTACTAGAGTCCACGCACTCCCCAGGCTATTAGTTTATGATCCATTTTAATAGTATCCTCCCATGTTCTAACCTATACACACCACACGCTACACCCAACTCATACTCCTCCATTTGATCGCCCAATAAAATTTGCAGATTAACACAAACCATGAAGCTGCTCATTATGCAGTCTTCTCCAGTCTCCTGTCACTTCCTCCCTCTTAGGCCCAAACATCTTCCTCGGCCCCTTATACTAGCTTTATGCTGTTATTCTGTCCTCAATGCTAACCCCAGACATTATCATATACACAGCTTTATGCTGTTATTCTGTCCTCAATGCTAACCCCAGACATTATCATATACACAGCTTTATGCTGTTATTCTGTCCTCAATGCTAACCCCAGACATTATCATATACACAGCTTTATGCTGTTATTCTGTCCTCAATGCTAACCCCAGACATTATCATATACACAGCTTTATGCTGTTATTCTGTTCTCAGTGCTAACCCCAGACATTATCATATACACAGCTTTATGCTGTTATTCTGTCCTCAATGCTAACCCCAGACATTATCATATACACAGCTTCATTTATAAGCCAAAAGTCACGGAAACTGAAGGTTACAAAACTGGTTTCCAAAACTGACACGGATAAACGCCCGACAAACTGATGCAATTTATAACAAATTCTACATATTTGGAACATTTTAACGCATACGAAATTTCTCTCACTTCGCTACGGTTGTGCCTTCTGGTCGGACTGGTACCTGAAACCAGCCGAACCGTGTCCTGGCAACACGATAGCCGAGTGAGGTGCAGCTTCAACTGGCACCATCGTGACAAATGGGGAGCTGGTGCAGCACTGCAGCTGATTCAGTTACGTCAAATAGGCACATCTGCAGACATACGTAATGAAATGCCGGCTGTGGCTACCGTAAGGGTGCGGTGTGCTTTCAGAAGCACCGAAGCTGTCCTGTGCTAGCACAGAATACTGACCAGAACCTACTGCGGTAACTGCGGCACACAAGAACTAACGGCCGTAACTACGGTACAGAAGAACGTACGGCCGTAACTACGGCACACAAGAACATACTGCTGTAACTACGGCACAGAAGAACGTACTGCTGTAACACCGGCACAGCGGTACAGAACCACTCTTTGCCCTAATAGCTTCAACCACGGCACAGAACACTACCTGTGTGTATGGCTAATCCTACTCTCCCACAAATTACTGCATGTCCCACTGTACCTACTGAATGACTACTCTGGTACAGAAATTTAGAATGTTTCAGAACACTGACACACGCTAACCATTCAGACTGTTTCAGAACACTGGCGCACACTAACAATTCAGACTGTTTCAGAACACGGGCACACACTAACAATTCTGACTGTTTCAGAACACTGACACACACTAACAATTCAGACTGTTTTAAAACACTAACAATTCAGACTGTTTCAGAACACGGGCACACACTAACAATTCTGACTGTTTCAAAACACGGGCACACATTAACAATTCAGGCTGTTTCAGAACACTAACACACACTAACAAGTCAGACTGTTTCAAAACACGGGCACACACTAACAATTCAGACTGTTTCAGAACACCGGCACACACTAACAATTCTGACTGTTTCAGAACACTGACACACACTAACAATTCAGACTGTTTTAGAACACTGACACACACTAACAATTCAGACTGTTTCAGAACACGGGCACACACTAACAATTCGGACTCTTTCAGAACACGGGCACACACTAACACTTCAAACTGTTTCAGAACACTAACACGCTCTAACAATTCAGACTGTTTCAGAACGACACACACTAACAATTCAGGCTGTTTCAGAACACTGACACGCACTAACAATTCAGACTGTTTCAGAACACTGACACACACTAACAATTCAGACTGTTTCAGAACACGGGCACACACTAACAACTCAGACTGTTTCAGAACACGGGCACACACTAACACTTCAAACTGTTTCAGAACACTAACACGCTCTAACAATTCAGACTGTTTCAGAACAATGACACACACTAACAATTCAGGCTGTTTCAGAACACCGACACGCACTAACAATTCTGACTGTTTCAGAACACGGGCACATACTAACATTTCAAACTGTTTCAGAACACGGGCACACACTAACAATTCAGGCTGTTTCAGAACACTGACACGCACTAACACTTCAGACTGTTTCAGAACACTAACACACACTAACAATTCAGACTGTTTCAGAACACTGGCACACACTAACAATTCAGGCTGTTTCAGAACACTGACACACAATAACAATTCAGACTGTTTCAGAACACTGACACACACTAACAATTCAGGCTGTTTCAGAACAATGACACACACTAACAATTCAGACTGTTTCAGAACACTGACACACTCTAACAATTCCTGCATCCTGCACGCTGTTCGCGCTGACCACACGTTTCAAACGGCGAGCAAAGGGTAACGCTTTATTACGGAAGGCAGCAAACTGTGTGCTGCGCATTTTGCTATTTGCAGTGTTTCGAAAATGTTGTAATTTTATTTCGTTTTCTTCTCAGTCCACATTAAACTTTCTATCTACAGTCTCCACTCTATCGGCACACCTGCTCCCCATTCGTGTCGGATAAACGAACATTCAAATAAAACTGGTGAAGGCTGAAGCATCAAATAACAGATGCGTTTAGAGATGTACAGGAGGCACACACAATGTAGTTCCAGAATCAGACGTACTGGACATACAGCACACAGTGAGTTACTGTGTAAACTTCTGAAGGGTTGCCTGAACTACTGACAAAACGGCCGGTTACGAAACGTCAGTCGCTCCTATTTCCTCTTACACTGCCCAAGTTCCCTGCAGCTTGCAAAATGAAATCCAGAAAAGAAGTTGTCCAAATTTTACCCTATAGGTGGGGGTTACTTCAGACACAACGCTTGTAACTAAGATTTGTAGGTATCAGAAGTATTGAAACTGCAGTCTGTAGGTATCAGAGGTACCCAAACAAACTGCAATTGGAAACTTCAAACAATTAGTGCATTTTATTTGTACATTGAATATTCACTGTACGGGGTGGTATGCAAATTTCTCTGCCTCGACCACAGATGGCAACACTACCGGCAAGATTTTTTTCCTAAGTTGGTACACCTTCATACGCATCCATGTGAAACTTCAAGTCATTCTATCAAGTAGTTTGTTTTATACAGCTGTCTGAAGCAGGAGTGTTGTCTGTATCCCTTAAAATGGATAAAATTGAGTATCGTGCGGTTATAAAATTCTCTGTAAAAGAAGGTTTAACGCTAAATGAAATTCATTCGAAGTTCATAAAAGTTTATGGATAATCTTCTCCTTCGTTTTCAACAATTAAGAAATGGGCTGCCGAGTTTAAACGTGGCCGTACCAGCCTTGAAGATGATCCACGTGAAGGACGTCCAAAAAGTGCAACAACACCAGAAATCATTGAACAAGTGCACGATATGGTATTGGATGACCGGTGGATGAAAGTGCGTGAAATTGCTGAGAATACAGGCATTTCAAAAAAACGTGTAGGATATATTTTGCATGAAGAATTGGATATGAAAAAGCTTTGCGCAAGATGGATGCTGCGCTTGCTCACAGCAGATCAAAAACGCACTCGCATGAAAATCTCTGAACAGTGCTTGGAGGGTTTTAACAAAAATAAAGCTGATTTTGTGCATGGCTTTATTACTGTGGATGAGACTTGGATTCACCATTATACACCAGTCATAAACATGTGTACATGTTTTGGACAGAGAACTTGAGCAAAAGAGACAACTTGAGGGGCTGAGGCACAGATGGGAAAATAACAGTGACAGGAAGATTTATAAATAGAATGTATGAATGTGGACTGGAATCATCTGGTCGGAACAAGGTCTGGTGGTCAACAGTTGTAGGCCTAGTAATTAAACATCTCAACTAGCTGAAAGACAATAAGCTTCAGAAGAATCTGCTCCATTCAGTTCACTACTTGCAGCTATTGTAAACATGTCCCTACCCCCTGTAGAGTACAGTCCTGTTTCATACAGTCTAAAATTATTACAATTATCACACTTGTTAGAAAACAAATCTTTTATAGAAAATTACTTCAACAGCTTAATGTACATCCACATGCAACAAAATTTGTATTCTGATTACATCATCAGTTGTGGAAAACTTGGAAGAACTTCACATAATTCAGATCTACACAACTCAGACAAAAGACATACATGGGCCACACAGACCACATTCTAACCTCAACAAATACTAAAAATTACTATACTACTCAGGTATAAAGTTATTCAGTAATCTTTTATGCACACTCAAAAATTCTTAAATATTCAAATGATGATACAGAAGTACTCCAACCTGCATTAACTCACCCCTGCTACTCTGCTGGAAAATTTACCTTGCCTGAAAATTCTTAAGCTGTATACAACCAGAAGGGTAGCATTTCTTGGACTGGCTGCATGTTGACTCATGTCATACTGTTTGTCTGCTCTTAATGGTGTCCATACACAGATTTTGGAATTACAGAGTTATATGCATGTCAAGCACTGGTATTGTACATTATGTAACTTTTACAGTTACACTGTGTCTTGTTACAAAGTGCTGTACACACAGTACAACCATGCCTTCATATTTACCATGACACCACGTGGTTACTTCCGTTTATGTGTGAAATAAGTATTATACAGCTATTCTACAAAGAAATGTCTACATTTTACTACATGACTTTTTTACACCATGTTAATTACGTATAAAAATAGCTAATATTATTATCATTATACTTTGGTTGCTTGACTTAGCAATATCTGGAAAAAAGGCTGTGGGAAGACCTCAACTACAATACTGAAAGCAAGTCGCCAGAAACACAGGAGCTGACAGTTATACAGCAATGAAAAGAATGGTTTGCAACAACGCCAGACGGAAAGCTACCAACCAATCGAAAGACTGAAGGATAAGAAGACGAAGAAGCCATATTACTTGATAACAGTTCCCTAACACAATGTGACATTATCATACAAATATCGAAGAAAGAATACTGCACATTTTTTTGGTGGATGTTGTGAACTGGTTAATGACACTGCAAGGAACAAACAATATAAAATTTGTGTACCATAAATATACTTTAAACAGTTCCGTAATGCACATCCCAGTTATCAAGAGTTCCGTCATGCATTATGCAACTGTGCTGTGCATGAAAGAACTCTTTTAAATATATTTATTAATCTGAACACAATGAGGATGTGTTACCCAAAGACTGTGTAACTTATTCCTTCATGAACCCTAAGTTTCTCTGCAATACTTCTGTCCTCGATCACAAATACAGGTCTCTGTATCATATCATTTATTTTCATTCCGTGGATCTGAACAGGATTACAAAATCCATATGGATATGGAAATAGTCATATTTGCTTAAGAAGTCTAGAAGTAAAGTCAATATAAAAGTGGACAATAATTTTAGTTACTAGGTCTAGTAAAATGTTTGAGGTCTGAACATAACACAAATTATTTTAATATAAAAGTAATAACATTAAAGCACCAATTTAAAAGATATGGTATTTACTGGCCAAGAAAATAATTTACCACATCACTTCATAACAGACAAAGATTGCTACATTCATGTAGTTGTTTACATACACAAACAGATCTAAGATACAGATTAGTAGATAAAGCAAAAAGGAACATACATGCATATCGACTTCATGTGCTAAACTTTCAAATACCAATCCAAATCATATGTAAATATACTTAACTTTTTTAAAGTTCAAAATATTCATCCAGAGAGTAAAAGGAATTTTCATATAAAAATTTCTGTAAACCCATTTAAATTTCTGGGGATTATCAGACTATTTTTATGTAAGTAAGAACTTTATTAAACACCTTTACAACTATATAGTATACTTTCTTCTGATATTTGGTAAAATTCACAGAAGGGTGGTGAAAATTTGCATGTTGCCTAGTGTCAGTGTGATATACCTCATAATTTACCAGAAGATTCTTATTTCTTATCATAAACAAAAGGAGAGAAAGAATGTATTGGGGATTGTTAAGATTTTTAAATTAAAAAAACAATTTTCTGCAAGAGTCACTACTTCCACAGCCCATCACGATCCTAATAATCTTCTCTTGCAACTTTAAAATCTTTATACTGTCCGTGGAGTGCCCCCAGAATAATAGACCACAGATCTTTACAGAGTGGAAGTAGGTATCTGTACCGTGAGACCTACTCTAATTCATGAATCTCAGAGTTCCTTGCCATCGTTTGTTTTCGATCATGAACATTACTGTACCCAGCATGTAGTACGAGAATATATAATACACACTTCTACACGACAATTTCCTGGTCATTCCAGGAGGTGGATTTAACTTCCAATATAGCCCTACACATACCATTACCACGAAATTACTCTGCAACTAGATCAAAGAGAATCGCCATCGCTTAACTACTGAACTTACCACACGTATCCATGACTGCCGCTTCTTGGTCCTGTAACTCATGTTAATCTATTTTTACACACACAAGCATATTGAACTTAACTTCACTGCAAGCTGAAAAGCACACACACCAATCATCTACGGGCACCACAGATTACACACTACTACACACCACCTATCACAGATTGTTATGCGGCACAGATTATCACACCATGGATCAGAATCACACTAGCGCCCATTGGCACGGATAAAATTTCCTACTTTCGAAAATAGCACAATTGTTCCGCCAGTCTATCGCGTTAATCTATGCTGTTCAAAACCTTGCGTTGCAGTACTGTACCACATAAATAAATACAAAGTTTACCGTGTAGCTTTGAATAACGCAGTCCTTATTACACCAAAAAAACACGTCATTACATACAGCTGGGTCATTTGGCGAGGGTCCCTTTGGAGTCCTGTTTATTTAAACCGTTCACTGCCTTCACGCACAATGGCACGCGAGTGGACCTCTAATCCGTGAGCACAAGCTAAGTTCACGGACAATTGTTGGTCCGTGGTGTTGGTAACAGAATGGCGCGTATTTTCGGAGGATGTGTATTTGCGTACTTCTAAATCGAAAGTGTTAATCATGTATGGTTGAAATTAACACTTACTTCATCGTGTACAGCACTGCGCTACAAGTCGGAAGGTCGCGGGTTCGATTCTCGATGGTGTCATTAGAGTTTTTCATTGACATAATCCTTCCGGCCGCACTATGTCCCTGGGGTTGACTGAGCCTCTAACAGAAATGAGTACCAGGAATGTTTTCTAGGGGTAAAGGCGGAGGGTGTCTAAGGCTGACAACCTTACCACCTTCATGAGCCGACTGTCTTGAAATCTGGGAGCCTCAACCTCCTGGAACCCTCAGGGCCTGTCCAGGCCTGTAATGGGATTGCTTTAACTTTTTATCATCGTGTACAGAGAAATGAGTAGTTGCCATGTATCCAAGGAGTTCCTTGCCTCTCATAACACCAGAGGATTCATGTGATACCACCAATTTCCGTTATCCTGGGCCACACTGAATCTAGTTTACATTGTCATTTTCTGTTTCCTTAATATAATCTTCAGTATGATGCCTTCATATGCACATAGTATACCAAGTGGTTATCATCTCTTCAGATTTTCGATCTGCACGTTTGTATAGATTTCTGAACCTGGATGTATGCAACATCATAATGTAGTCCTATTTTCTTATTTCATTTTTAATCCTAGTTGAACTACTTAGCAGTTTTCAATACAATATATTCAGTCATTAGAATATGATGTAACTTTTATGATCCATCATTTTTGGTTTTCCAGGCCAAAATATTCTTATCAGCACCCATATCTTATATTCTTAAACTTTAGAGTGAAAGACCACATTTCAAATCACCATGAATAAACCAGTAAAATTATATTTACACATATATTTGAAGATAAATTTTGGCTGTACTGAAAAATGACAGTACATAACAAACATGAATAATATTGAGGTAATAACAACTTGACATGAAACAGCAGCAAAGACTAGTGTAATGACAAACAAGAATAAATGACATGTGATCACTAGTACCACACTTTGGCATTTTAGTTAAAAATCTTGTGACACACTGGTACAGATGAAAACAAATAGCAAAACTATTTATGAGTCTTACCTGTAATGTTTTTGAAAAAGAACTTTATAAATGAGGAAATTTTGTTACCACCTTTCACTGTAAAGACCAGTGTCTGTTATACACCCTTTTGCTTGCTCCATGTCAGTCACCAGTGTCCACCCTCATACTAATATGTTGTACACTGTGCCATTGCTCCATTGTCATTAAACATGTTCGGATAAGCAATATAAATGCAAGCAACACAAACATAAGATGAAAAATTCACTGTACAACATTTTATTAAATGTTATAAGAAATATAAAATCAAGTAATTAGTGTATGACTCAGTAGAAATAACCAACAAGATGCAACCTTGTAATAGAATTTATTATTCCACTGTTCACTAAAGGCTCAGCATGTTTCGAGCGGTATGCCACTCAAATCATATTGAGCCTTCAGTGAATGGTGGAATAATGAATTCTATTACAAGGTTGCATCTTGTTGTTTATTTCTATTGAGTCATGCTACGATGCACAGATCCATGAATATTTAAAAAAAAAAATTAATTAGTGTACCTTTGAATATGAAGTGCACTCTCAACTCAAGCAAAACCTCTCCTCCTAACAGACTGGGTATCATGCAAACTGGGGCAAACAAAACCGTTCCACAGTACATATGTTCACCTTGAAAGGAGTACACTTGTGATTCCACCGCTGATACAAGTGAAAGGCCTGAAATATAACTGACTTTAGAAAAATACGCCAAATAATTTAGACATTCCACACTCTGAAGTCCCAGTGACGTTAAGCTGAGTGTCAGCACCACATTACACAGCAACAGAAGTTCCCTGGGATTTGTGCTTCTGTGGAAGCAGCAACTGCTTCAGATTATGTTCAAAATCCTGGTATGATCCTTCCTGTTTTAGCAGTCACTTTCAGTTTGTACAATTTAACATGTTTGTTATGTGCCTCTATGATTCCCATGCTCTTCTTTTCCTTGGTTTTTCCCAGTCCTGCCATGAAAATGCTTGAACAGTTGCATCAAATTACTCTGTGACTGCTTCCTTCCACACCCTTCCAATTCATTACTCGCAAGTCATCCTACCATATGCCTGTATATATTGACATACTTATGTAAATGAACAAATGCAGGTTAGGGGTAGAATGTCGGTGGTATTACAAGTAGATACATAAAGAGCAAGTAGTAAGTACTGTGGGTGGCAAAGTGCAGTCTAAGATTGCAGTTTGTGTGATGTGGTGCGAAGGACCGTAACAGTGACGTTTTGCTGCAGGAAAGATTCGTTTTGTAGTCTTCTGTATGATACCATGCAGCCTGGTACTATGTGCCATAGCAACACACTATGGCCCCTGCCTTTACTATCTAATACTTTGATACACGATGGACTTTTTCAGTGTAATTTGCATGCATCACGACTAGGTTTCGGTCTCAGTCACTACACTGCCTCAAGACCTGCCAAATTATGAATTATTATTATTATTTACCAATAAGTTGGTCAAGATGTAAGTAGGTCACTACTGTGGGGAGTAAAATAATACAACTTGATCAGTGCGTTTTTTATTTCCAGTCATGTATGCAAATGATGTCCTGATGCTATGTTTACACACGTACCTTCACAGTACAGTGATTCAATGCACAGGCACCATGTTGTAGCACATAGCTCAGTCACTGATACTAGAGAATCATGACCTCTAAAATGGTGAATTTAAATGTCAAGGCAGCCAAGGTATATGTCACATGACAGTAGGAAGGTCACTAACAATTAGGGCACCTTGATGATTAATGACCTGGTGCCGAAGGAGAACTTAACTCTAAACACAGTGTGAGGCTGAGAAAATGCAACATTGGCTCAAGATTTTGGATAATAACATGCAAAGAAATGGGAGGCCATTTAAATCCCCAATCAACATACGAATCCAGACATAAGGTAACCAGCAAATAAACAGGATAAGTGACTGTAACAAAGCTCTGAGTTAGGTGTCTGCAGCTTGTGGAATGGAGGTGGTACAGCAGCAATGCTCCCCAGGGCTAAGCAATGATTTGCAGTATAAAAATGTCAAGGCCATCTCCAAAGTCTTCATATTTTAAAAAAATGAAGACACTCAGCAGTTGACAAGGTACTGTCACTGCTGTTTTCACCTTGGAACAGCCAGGCAGTGGTATACCTCTTTCAAAAAGCATTTAGTCTGCTGGAACTATATCCACAGCTTCAGTCCCTCTGGACATTTTGTTTGCAGTACCTCCCCCCCCCCCCCCCACCTTGCCTGTTTGCCTCTTCTCAGAAGTTCACTACAACAGTTCACGTATAAAAGTGGTCCATCCATAGCCCTTGTTTTCGGACTACTTGAGGAATGAGAGTATTTGGACAACTCTAGCATTTCCACTTACAGTTAATACCTGGCGTGATAATTGTTTGGAGACATCTTCAGGTCTTGGAACCAACACTACCATCGGAGCGATACCTTCTCTGTTGTCAAGGAAACACAGACAATACTGAGACAGAGTGCAGTACACTGTCTACTCCTCCAGTAAAGAAAACCTGTGCAAGTCCTTGGACCAGTAATAATAGGGATGTACCTTCACTTACACTTTCTGGCAGAAAATTGCCAGACTTCTCAAGGCTGGAAACTTAATCAGGGTTCTGAGGATGTTACAATTTGGTATTGCCATTGTTACTCCAGGCCAAACTGTATGTTCATCTGAAATATGAGATTGTTTGAAAGTATATGGCTACACAGGAAGGTTAGCAGATCTGGACAATGCAATCTTGTGAGACTAATTTACTTAGCCCTTAAAGGCATACTGGTTACTGTACACACCAAATGTTAGCATTTGAAAACTGCAATTTCTCCACATACACACACACTGTATTTATATGTTCTGTATGATTCTCACAATAAATAGTGACTCTTTTGCTATACAGCAATAACCAGTTAGTCTTTGTAACTGTGATGGCAGCTTCAGCTCCTGAGTGTTGTTGGTGTTTAGCAGGAACCTGTCCACATTTGTAGTGATCCAGATTTGGAAGTGATATAAAGACAATGTCAATTTGAATACATAATTACAAAATAACACATTTTGACGCCCACCCTTTTCAGTTTTCCTATTTAATATAATGACATGATGAACTGTCCCCAACAACATCTAATCAGGGTTTCAGTACACACACAAGCCTGCATGTGCACATCCACACGCACACTACTGCCAGAATGAACATTGCACAGCAGCTGTCACCAGTCACTGTGCTGCAGTGATGTTGCCCAGGATGACATTGAAACACAATCTGCATGAAATAACACATACCGGACTTACAGCTACTTTCACACAGTAATACAAACCTTCATAAGTCCTCTTATTTAAGGTATACAGATTCTGCTTGTACCCCTCAAAGGACACAATTTGCTGCCATAAGGAGGACAGTTCAGTGTTTTATTATATGGAGAACAACAGTTCTTCACTGGAAGAGTAATATGAAATACGACGGCAATTGTAGCTGTTCTGATAATCATGGCAACACTAAATATGCTTGCAAACACCAATAGTATGCTGTTATAGATACAATCTGGGCTATCCCACACCCTAATACCTTTTGATGCAAACAGAACAACTGTTCTGTGAAACAGGCAACTGTGCTCAATGCTCAACTGTTTCTTCTGCCTCAGTCACACCTTACACCAATCGTGGCCAGTAACCAAACAATGCCATATGACTGCTTCAGCAAGTACCACAGCAATAAAAGTTAAACTATGGTTATCATGGACCTACCAAACATTAAAGGAACCAAACTCACAATACATATACAGCCACATGTAACAAACAAACCCATTTAAACGTCAGTGAATATATCCCTTCCAGTGCTGTGATGATACCATGATTCTGAAGTTTACCTTTGTCAGTACAGACACAACTGAGACTATGCACACTTCAACAACTGAAACTGGAATTTTCCTGCCCTTAACTTCAAGATCAAACGTGCAACACAGCATCAGCTTTGGGGCAGTCCATAGAGGACAGCTTGGCAATGCAGCAGGTTTCTCCAAATACTTTGGTGTTTTCCCTGCATTATCAGCTGCTGCTACTGTCTTCATCCAGCTCAGTGTCACTGTCACATGCAACTGCATCATCAGATTCACTGCAAAATTACTTCTGGTAACTACTGTTTTTCTTGTTAAAAGTTCGTGCCAGTATAACAAGCAGAAAATCATGTTGTTGCCAGCAGTACACTGCAATGAACCTGCCACTAAGTGTACACTGCATGCCACATACAGTATCTCCAAGCCTGGGTAGTATCATAGAGAAGTCCGCATTTGGAATCAGAGTGTGACAGTAAAATGAAACATGGCAATTCAGGTCTTCCGAGATGTGATGCTGCAATCACTGCATGAGTGGGTTGTAATGTTTTGAGTCCAAGCAGTTCAAGAAGACTTGGACTGCTTAACCCATAAAGGTTAAGGCATTACAGTGCTTCGAAATGTCAGCACCCACAGAGCCAATAACATGTCACATGAAAGAAGACATAATATTCAGAACACCACTGTGATACCCTCAAATCTCACAAAGTAAAACATGCTTGGCAAAACATATTAATGATATTAAAATATCCCAGATGATAACGTGTATATTCCAGCACAGACAACAACAAGAATTTGACAAAGAAGGAGAACAAAACATATAGCATTACAGCATACTGCACATACGAGTTTTGGTTTTACAGAATGAATAAGCAAACTGAAAGCACAATAACTACAAATATTTTACATAAATACTATTTAGACGAATTGCCTGCAGAAGGCAGACTGAACCCTCAGAACTGAATATGCAACATCTTTGGATGACCGTGCACAAATACACTCTCATTTTTAAGTATACTGCACATACAGTATTATCAATGTCAGAACTAGAACGGCATTTCTTTAGTACACTGGTGCCAACTTCTACGATGCCAGAGAACATTCCACTGTGGCAGTGAATGTTCCGCTGTGGCACAGGATATTCTACTGTGCCACACAATGTTTTCTGTGGGTGAAATATTCTGTAAATGCTCAGCTGGTACATAAGATTACCTGCTACATCAAACCCCTGTGAATCACACAGATTTTAAGGCCATGGATATTTTCTGACAGTAAAAATCAGAAAGAGGGCTGCCCTACAGTTGAGTAAATATGGCATGTTCTGTTATGCTGTACACTGACCAGAAACACTGGTCACATTTAAGAAGAGTTATTGGAGTGAGCACTGAGGTCAAGGAAAAAAATTATGAACAGTTCCACATGCACAACCACAACCACTCCAGCAGTAGTATTAAAGTTGGAGTGCATGTACAGCACAGTGTCAACGTTTGTGGACCTCAATATACAGGACTGGCCTTTTGTGGTCGCCATTTTAACACCAGTGTTTCGACCTTTTGTGACTGGCTCTGGCAAACCAGGATGGTGCCATGTGGCTGATGAGTGACTTCCTACACTATTCTGCTATTGCATACTCTCAGTTCAGTCATGCTGTCTTTCATTAAATGTGGAGGACTGCTTTTGTGCACATCTGAATGAGATGCTGCTTCAATTGTTTAATGCATTTTATACTTCAAAAACAGTGCCCGTATTTCATCAAAAATAAATCTTCATGATTTTGATAACTTTCTAGGTTATTCTGTATGTCTATTACTGGTATTTCATTCATTCTTGGAATCAAATGCATGTTTTACATAAAAAATAATCTCTGATGTTCGTAATGATATTCTTGGCCCCAGTCAATCACAAAAATCTCCAGGGGGCACGTGAACCTTCACAAAGGCATATGTAAGTTTCCTTCAGACACCATCACGCACAAGTCATAAGGGGCTAAAGGAGGTCATAATACCTTTCCTGATTGTAAACTGTACTGGGCATGCATAAAACACAGTTTAATGAAAATGAAAAGGGCTCTGATTTTGTTGTGTTCACAGCTTGAGATCAACTGTCACTATAGGGAGTGTGTGGGACCACAAGGTATGAGTATGTCAACTGAATAGGCTCACTAACAATGAAGACTCAAAGTCTTCTGGGATGTCTGGCTGGCACAGAACAAGGTAGTGCCTGAGGTTTTGAGGATCTTAATACCATCAACTTCAGGGTCAACAAATGTCTGGAACCACTCTCCCAACAGTGCAATGTCACGCCCCAGAAAACTTGAACCTTCAGCAACACCACTGCCTTAATCTCAACTCGCATATTCCGAAACAGTGTCATTAAAGACAACATAAACCCAGAACACATTCCCTGAGCAACAGGAATGATCATGTAACATTACTTCTGATACTCAAAACAATCATCAAAAATCAGTGGAAAAAGGACAAAGTTCTATTTGGTCCTGGAACTTTCATTTGTTTTATAGCTTTCATTACTGAAATATCAATTTTCAAAATGATATAGTAAAACCTAAATTCTACACTTCAGCAGCAACCATTTGAAATCACTGAAATGAAGGAATATGTAAAATCACGAAACTGAAAATTTTTGTAACTATTGAAATTAAAAACAATAAATTAATAATGCCATAATGACAACACACAAACAAATTCCCCATTAGTATGTTACAAGGTTCAAAACCCTTCATTAATATATATTACAGTCATAACAAAAAAATCATACAAATAGTCTGTGGCTGGTTGACTTCATTATTGTCTGCAGGGAAATAACTATACTAGGCACCTGAAGCATGTCAACAGATGTGGGGTCATGTGGCACATGTCAAGTGCATGGCTCTGCTCTGCTGGCACAACTGTTCAGCCATAAAGTAGTAAGTGTGACAACAACAACAACAACAACAACAACAACAACAACAACAACAACAACAGAGCCTGATTGCTAACTGAACATACTTAAAACAACAGAAGGCAAGTTTGTGCTACACTTGAACATACAATCAAGGAACTTGGTAGAAGCACAAATGCACATTTAATGTTGTTCTGATGGAACTTTTGGCAGGACAGAAAAAAAGAGTGCAGAATCAATAAAAATGTAGATTCCAGGAATATAAAATAGAAGTTTCTCTGTATATCATTTTACATAATTCACAACAACTAACTGAACATGAAAACCAGTTGTCCAGATGCCAATCACACATTGCGTCCAACTGTAACTGCTGAACCTACGAATAGTCCTCCTGGTCCGGATCCTCCTGGTTTGACTGCTGCATGGAGACCATCTGAGCCGCTGCCTGCAGCTGCTGCCACTGCTGTTGCTCGGCTGCTGCTTGTTCTTCTCGTGCCTAACCGAGTGAAAGTAACTGAATGGCAGTATTGTTACAAAATATTCCACAAGTAAGGTTCCCTAGACCATGCATCCCATAAATCCAACCCCTTGTCCATACCTGAGGGTTACGTGGATTCGTACTCTACTCTACCCTGGGTCACATGGGAGGCAGTAACAGGTGTGGAGGGCATACCCTGTTAAGGGTTACTATGACACATGCTGACTAAAGGTGCTCTGGTCTACCCAAGCCTAAGTGGAAGGTATCATATTAAAGGCTGCATGGCACTGGGGTAGTGATAGCAGTGTTGTTAACGATCACCTTGCGGAACCAGGCTGCACCACACTGTATGTGAGCCTTCTGTCCGCGTGGGACTCCATGGACAGTGACCGTATGTTTTCCCCGCATTTCAAGGGAGGGCTCCTTTCTGGGGACTCCTACAGATATAAACAAACGAGTAAACCATTGGCTCTGGAGACGGCACCTCTCTCCTCACATGGGGGAACATGGAGGAGGCTCCCTTACCAGGGACTTTAAGAGTTTTTTATTTTGACATACATATCTGGGGTCCTTTTGTGGACCATGAGGATGTTGCAAATTTAAGTTGTGGTACTGAGGAGGAAACCTCAGTCCACATTCTGTGTGAGTGAGAGGCCTTGGCCTCACTTAGACATGCATACCTGGGTTCCTTCTTTTTGGACCCTGAGGATGTTAAGAATCTAAGTACAGGGGCCATCTGAAACTTTGGTAAAGAAACAGGAATCCTCTAACCTAGTACCAGAGTATGGGGTACAAAGGGCCTGTTTTAAGGCCTAGTTGCATCAGGCCCCCAAGGGCTCAAGCTCAAATACTATTCTAATTCTTCCCTAGACCATCAAACTGAAAGTATAAGTCATTACAATATTAAATATAGCTCCTTCTCCCACTGTTTTTCAACACAATTCCCGTGCAGACTGGCACATCCATCTTCAAAATTCTGTTGTGGTAGAAATCAGGCTCTTGTATTTGCAGCCGTTTCTTATCATTGCTGAATGCGCCAAGATAGGGTAAATGTTAAAAAGTAACTATAATGGAGTGTTGTAATGACTCTTGATCTAAGGTTTATGAAACCCCCCCCCCCCCCCACACCACCACAAGGACACCAAGGAATTTATTTTCCTCAGCAGGTGTTGGGTGCTTCAGAAACAGAAAACAAGTATTAAGCAAAAAGGGATCTACATAAGCGCATCAAGTTGTCTGGATGTCATGCTGAGTAGCACGGGTAAGATTCTTGATGTTTCAATTTTTGAAAATGCAGGCCGTGCGTTCCTACAAAACGCTCCCAATCAACAACGCTGACACTCTCTATAACTCATAAGACCTGAATCCATGACATAAATGCTGTGAAAACCTCAAATATTAAGAGCTAATTTAGTACATGTAGCCTTGATGCAGCTTTGTTATGTTTCAACACAGTTCCAGATCTACCCCCCACGCACACACATGCACACAGTACACACTGCTAAGCCATGCTGATGACTTTGTGTGCCTAAAGTGTTATTATTTATTGGCATCTTCTACAATTTTCATTTCACTTGCCCTAATATTTTGCTGCTTCCCACAGAACAGTGCTGAGTGCAACCAAAAAGATATGACCCCAGCACATGCCTGGAGTGTCTGAGGTACACCACAAGAAACATACATCATGAAAATTTGTGTTCTGGCTGATATTTGATCTTTTAACTTTCTAAATACATGTCAAAGAGTCACAGCTTCAGCCAACTTGTTTGGTATCCCCCATATTACTCACAGCTGGTGTGTGTAAAGTTACTCCATCATTTACAGTGCAGTTGTGTTACAAAGGGTCAAACAGCACACATCAAAATTAAGCTGCCTATAAGCACCAATATGTGAATTTTAAAGATTTCACACCACTGCAGTCGAGGTGTGCTGTTGCATCAGTAGGTAACACGTTCCTGATGATGCAAGACAATAAGGGTCGAAACACGTATGAAGAATTCTTCTCAGAAATTTCAACCCTTACAGACAAGGCCACAGTGTCATCTCAAAATACCAGAAACCAATTACCCAGTGACAAAGCATCAGATTCCAGAAGCAAAGAGACACCAACACAGAAATAACAAAACTTAACACTCCCAACCGCACAGCAGATAGTTTGCTGAACTGATGCGCAGGTAACATGCTGAAACATTCACTGAGCTGTAGGTAGGGATGATGCAGAACACCCAACCATTGGAGTATTTCTGTACTCTGCTGAAGACATAGCAGCAGGTGCTTGCTGTAGTACAGAAGACAATCTAATTGAAATAGAACTCTCTTGGGCTACCAGCTATCTCATATGGTTAAATGCCAATAAACCAATGTTTACTGAGTGACATCTATTCTCATCATCAGAAAACCAATGACAAAGATAAAGATGATTCCTGAAATGCTCGTTTGCTCTTGTTTAACCACCTAACATGAATGTCAGCCCAAGAAAGGTTCAATGCACTTTGGGCTCTGAGGTTTCAGGGATTTCATTGGTTAAAAAACCATCAATATTGTGTTTTGCATTTATAGACACTGAAGTTCGGGTTAGTCAATCACATACAACAGAAATCACATTTTGTGAACTCACAAATAACAAGGCATACCTTACAGTTTTAGTCACGTTCAATGCTGTGCAACAGACAGCATAATAACAATAATTATCAATTAGCCAACAAACCTTTGCAAACAACTCCTGCTGCTGTCTTAACAGTTCTTCCTCTGGTATACCCAAGTTTTCTAATCGAGTGCTCTGTCTCCTTCTCTTCGCTGCAACAGCCTTACAGTCTCTCAACACGGCCTCTGCATCGGCTCTGTAGTCACCAAAACCCAGCCGGTCCAATGCTGCAGGTCACACCACATCCACATCATCAATGTCCCTAACAGTGACAGCAGCATCACAATATGCATACAACAAGATAAAGCCATGTCACTCAAAGACACAGATCGTGAAGAAATTACTGACACCTACAGAGTGACCTCCAACTACCATGACTATGACATGCCCTTGCACCACCATGCTTGTGATATGCCCTCAGATCTCAGTGTCTACAATAAGCTCTCAGGCTCCCAAAACAGTAACATTTATGTAATCTGGAGGGTATCAAAATATAATATCTTAATATGAGCACGTTAACTGTAAAACTGTGGTGTACCTTCACATCTGTATTCTTCAAGATATGGCACTGCGTCATTGATTGCCAACATTTTTAGTTGATATGGTGGTCTTATTTTCAATTATCAAAATGTTTGCTTAGACATGTCAACCCTTGCAGATGAGACTACCATGTTGCCTTATAACAATGCAAACCAATGACCCAGTGACTTGGAGCCACATTGCAGAAGAACAGAGACCTCAACCACACTGGTGCAAATGCCTAAGAACTCACTAAGTAGTACCTTGTAAAACATGTTCAGCATTTATGGTTTTCTTCTGTTGTTGATTGCAAATATCATTTGCTTCCGATGATATGAGATGAATAAATTCTGTACAGCAATTAAGAATCAATTCACGTGAGTCATTTGCGACACGGATATTTGGTAGAATTTCTTTGATCATTTTGTTGATTGAAGCCCGAGGCAGGGTAAGTTCTTCATCATCATTTGCCGACATTGAACCCGAAGATGCCATTCTAACAGAACAAAGATTCAGAAGAATAATGTTAATGTGACTAGCAGAACAGTAATCTCGAGCATAATCTATTCTTTTCTAGACATCTGTCTCCATCTTCATAGAATAATGTAATGCATGTACACAGCTGTTCCTAACTATACCTACACAATTTCCTGGTGAAGACAGACAAGTTCTCTTAAATGTTGCACTTCGATTCCGAATTCACGCGGCTAGTTGCGCGATATTTTATATTTTCAGTAAAGGCAATTAAAATCGCCTGCACCCTACATGTTTCAGCAACACTCATTCCTAACATCCTAAAACTTGCACTTCACACAATTACAATAGAAATTATACATAAAAATTACTGTGTTATTACTAATATCGTCTCTCCATACTCCAGTGCATACAGAGGCATAAGGAATAAGTACACCGAGTTTTTGGGAATTCTGTATTTGACGGTTTTCATGGCTTTTTATGTTCATGTAATGTATACGGCGGTGATGTAAAACATTAAGCCAAAACATGCTACCTCTACTGTGGCTGCAATTTGTTAACACAAACAGCTGAATATACTAAGGCTATCATGCGGGCAAATTTCCGTAGTATAAGAATACTTCATCACACAAAAAGTTTTTACATACATGTATGAAACATTTTTACGACTAATACAATGTGAAACGCTAAAACGCGTGACTCAACTTACCTCTGCATACAGTCGCCCACTTTGCTTGCGTTTTCGCGTAACTAGACTAACAGCTGTTGAAAGTTGAACACGCAAAAGTCGCACACGTTATGCCAATCGAACAAACACAAATGTTCCTGTAGGACACAAAAAACGAAAAGTGATGTGGAATGGAAAAGTGAAAGGATCAATATCTTCACCTCAAAATGGACTATCTGTGGAAAATCATGAACCACAAATTTCTACCAGGATACGAAATATCAAAATATCAAGCTATCCTTTAGAAAATGGTACAATGTTTTACTTTGTCTGCCGTACGTGGCGCTGGAAATTTGCCAGCTGTTTTGCCACTTTCCCGTAAGGGTCGCTGCTACGGTCAACAGCCAGAAGCTTTCCCATGCACTCCCTCCTTGACGAGTGATACAATACTGGTACCATTAGACGGTCAATAATATTGTGCAATATATTGAATAGTCTGTGGAGTTCATTGCGGGACATTCAGTTACCGTCTCTCCGCCGATCAGTAAATACGTCTCGAGCACAGAAATTCCAGTCGATTTAGATGTAGCTCTTATAAATTTCAGTTCTTAAACCTTATTTCCAGTGGGCAAATAGCATAATTTATTGGATAAACGCTGACTGTGAGAGCGTCTAGAAGGTTAGTATTTATTTAACAATTGTAGGGCTAACAGCCTTGAAAGTCCGATCAAATGACAAACCGTCGATTAGCAACAACAACAAAAAAAAAAAAAATCGTTTGGCTCACTCAACATTAATCTCGTCATGAGATTTTCGTGTGTGTGTATTGTGGTCTTCTTTTGTACCTGTCTTTGATCCTATGGCGATTCTTTCCTTTTTCAAACACGGGACTAAAATACTAGCCACATTAGCAGCATATCACTCAACATGACTGAACGTTGTAACCACGAGCAAAATGATATATTGAACAATAATACTGAATCGTCTATGAAGAAACATATTACATAATATTTATGCAATTGAACAATTATATTGACCGTCTATAGGCCAGTATAGTCACTCGGGTTTTTGCTAGAGCCCCTCTATCCCTTTCTGCTGCGTTGTTTTAGTGTTATAATGTAAACCAACAAACGGGACACACTTCTTTAGAATTACAATAATATTTTAATCCGTCAATACCTACATGCTTCGGGCCTCACTGGCGCATCATCAGGCAGTGCATAGTTGCATAAATCAATCGTTTAACCTTTATATTATCTCCAGCATGCAGTAGTACAGACATAATTTAATCAGTATATTATTGATATTAGATGAACATGTGCACAGGAATTGGAGCAACTTATTATTTGAGTGTGTGCACGGTACTATTTGTTCCAGCGTCTCATACATACAAAGCATATACATTCCATTTAAAAAATCTACACCCCGTTAATACGGTTGCATATAAACATGTCACAATAACACACGTGTTGTCCTGAAGTTGCGCTCGGCCCGGTCCGGCGTCACCAATGAGAACCTTCACACAACACGGATTAACCTTGTGTCCCTATTGTACCACGTTCTAAAGTAGCACATATTATATTTGTCCAGGAGACTCCAAAGTTGTTAGTACTGCCATGCCGACTCCGAAAGGCGTAGTAACGGGTGTTGTGGATGTTTCGTACGTTTAACACCGCATATTCAGTTTAATACAGCGCCGTATATCGTAGTAGTACATGTTTTGGCTAAGGCACGTTATCTGCTATAATATACTGATAAATGAAAAACAAAATAGCGTTTTGGAGTTTATAGTCCACCAATGATCTGAAAACTTCTATAATAGTTGTGCAATGTTTATAGTGTAGGTAACCAGGAATATGGAGCTGAGAGAACCACGAAGCTGTGTGTTTGCTCTGAAATCTACTGCAAACAGTCCCAGCTGCCCACATCCACGACTTGCACAATATAAATATCGCAGTAATTTTGCAGATCAACATGCAAGGCGACTGCGGCTACTTGAGGAACAAAAAGAGTGAGTTTTCGTAAATGACACCAATTTTAATCATATTCCGAATAAGAACTCTTATTCACACCATCCTGAACATGTGGCCGCAACATATCGGTGTTTACTATATAATAACATGGTATTTGTTGGTCTCTTTACAAAATTTTATACATCTGATTAATACACAGAAACTGAAACATAACAAGAACATAGTTGCTTGGGATTGGGATATATTTTAGGGTGTCTTGATATTTTCTGGGTACTTCTACGAATTTCTTTAGGAAGTTTTATTTCCTATTACTTGTATGACCTGATGTGAATTTTTATACCATGTATGCTTGGAAAACTTTGTTGGGTCAAGTTTGATATAGAATTTCCAGCATTGGCTTGAAGTTTCATGTTAAATTTGTCTTGGTTACGCAGTAACACAGTGTCATATTCAAGACATAGCATCCTTAGCCACACCACCTTGAAATCATAAAAATGTGCTGAATAACCTTGTTAATTGTATTATAATTTGTAACATTTGAGTTCAAATGTCCATTGGGATGAAGACACTCAGGAAGTTGGTAACTTTGAACAGTGAGCAATCTTAGCAGTCTGTCAAGTGACTGATTGTGGCTGGATGACCTGCCTTTCATTGCTTCTGTTTGCCACTAAATTCAACACACCTTTGGGGCCCATCCCAGCAGTGGGTATGAGGGGATAGAGCAGTCACAGAATGAAGTTGTTCATTCACATTCTACTACCAAGACGTAATGTATGGTCAAGAACATCTTAACCTTGGGGGTGGAAAATTGACCCCTTAACCCTTATCCTGCTAACATGGAGAATATGGTGAGCTATAATGCCAGCAAATGGCAGATGGGATTTAACTCTGCGTTTAAAGGGTTAATGGTCATTTTACCGATTTCGGCAACAACACCTAAGTTGCCCATATGTTCAGTAACATGTGAGCTCCCATAGCTGGTATGGATGCTTTCGTGAAGAGTAAAATCTCTTAGCCCTGTCTATCAAGCCCATAGCCCCCTCACTGTACTGTCTAGATGATGCCAGCTCCCCACATTCCATTTGAAGTGAAGAGCCATAGCCACTACAGACTCTGTGAATAAATGTGAGTTGTTCTGTGTGAAATTATGTTTCATTGACAGTTGTTCCTACTTCACCATTTCAGTTATTTCATATTTTGTTTGTAATTTTAAAAAGGTGAAGTTGTCCCTGCCCATTCGACAGAGGCACGTAGCTCTTTGCGTTCCTAACTTTAGCACTAGATGGAGTGGTCAGCCTTGCTCCCCAACTGCTTTATCCCATGGGGAAAAGAACCCTGGTACCCACTCAACAGGAGGCTGGATGGGCCTGCCCCAGAGCCAGTCTGGATGGTTTACAGAAGACAAATGCTTGCCCATCAGGATTTGAACCCTGGGCTGTCTAGTCCATAGCTTGTGACTACAACTACACTATCCTGGCATCCTTGTTTGCAAGTTAAAGAAGATGAAAACATTTTCTGATATTTCCATAAATTTTTCATCAGTATTCAGAGCATGTAAATTTTTGGCAGGCACTGTACCGTCCACACTACTGAGCTGTGCTGGATCACTGAAACTGCTAAATTCCATTTTATAGGATATGTGTAATTGACTGACAAAGTTTACCTACATTTGTACAAACAGGAAACGAAATGAATTATTCAATGCAAGCCGAGGACTCATCGAGGAACTCCGTACTTTACATGGGGACCTTGACATGGAGTGGAGAGCCGTAAAGGTAAACTAGTTGTAATCGGAACTGAATAAAACTAGTAGTAGCTGCAACACACAAAAGTCACTTAAATCTAAAGTAAATCCATTAAATACACTGTACATTTCCTGAGCTATTCACGAGATTTTTTTAATTTTAGTGGTAAAACATGCAAATGTGTGTCTTTGTTGAATATTCAAGTCTTCAGGGGTGTGATGCTGTTTCATGTCTATAGTAACATCCCAGAAGATGCAAATATTCCGCAGCATTGCTGTGAGAAACCTCAAATCTTGCATGTTTGTTTGTTTTCAGACTAAGCCAAAACAGCAGAAAATTTACAAAGGGAGACTGATGTTGTCTGAGTGGTTGGTAGATGTACCAGAAGATCTGGCAGAACTATGGTACCTGGTGCCATGCCCCAAAGGTCACAGAACTTTGGTTGTGGCTACTGCAGTGAGTTGGAAAAGTTACAGAAATTCAGTTTATGTTCACCTTAAGTGTTCACTGAAGCATGTAATGCAGACTAACTCTGTAATGCAGGGACCGCCTTGAAAACTTAATAGTCATTTAGGCTGTCAAGAAATTCAATGGATTTAATGGAATCTGCAGATTCATTACCAAGTTTGTAACAACCACTATTGTTTCCTGTCCTCAGCCTGTAAGATCAGTCCATACCCTCCCATTTATTGATATTAATGTTTGCCTTTAAAAGAGTCATGATGGCCTTGTTCAAAACGTAGAATACATTAAACAACTGAAGCAATGTCCCATCCCATAAAGCACAAAAGCAGTCAACCTCACTTCATGAAAGACAGAAATTGACTCAGCAACAAAAGGACGGATGGGGGAGCAGACTGCCCCGCCACAGGGTCTCAGCTACGAAGGTTGAAATTCCCAACATCGAAGTTAACAAACATCTGAAATACTGCATTTCTAAGTACAAGACCTGTGTGTAAAGATGAGGTTATTATGCTTAGCAGCCTTTGGATGTTCATATTGTTTTGGATTACAGGGTGCAGGACTTTTTCCATTATCCGACATTGTGAAAAGAACATATAGCAGAAACTGACCTGTTCCTCCTGTGGTGGGCAGGCGAGGAGGCACCTACCGAGGCAGTGCCGTTAGAAAGGTTTAATATCAAAACAATCACTGGACTGGTTTAAGAATTTGTTGTATTAATTAAAGACACTCAGTTGCTGTAATTCTGTACCATCAGTAGTAGATGAATGAGTATGGAGTATTGGTAGAATGATATTGATAGGAGAGAACCAAAGTACTGCCCCTGTGCCACAATGTACACCACAAATCTTACAGAGTGTAGCATGCAGTTGAACCTGGGCCTCCACAATAACTGCCTAAGGCATGCCAGAAGTACAGTAATTCCAAGTGCAGTGTTATGTTGCCATCGATTCATGTTAGATATGTAGTAAAATAGTTGTTGTCCATTTCAGGGGAACACACAGGCATATTCGAAGAGTGGCCGTCATATGGCAGCATTCCAGAGTAGCCTCCCAGGAGGTAGCCATAATGATTTCAAGGGTTGCACCATTATTGATTGTATCTGGAATGCTACTAATCACAGCTACTATGTGCTGGATGTATTAGCATGGAATAACCAGCCAATGCTTGACTGTGAGGTATGAGAAATCTTGGTTTCCAAATGTGGACACTACAAACCAGTGTCACTGTAGCAATGCACAAGTTCCTTCCATTATAACATCCATGGCAGGTTTACCCAAATGTACTTAATATCACAGCTGATAGCAGTATTTCATAAGTTATATCATATCTTCACTCAAAACTTGATATTCCTAGGTCAAATTTTCTATTGTTGTTATCAAATTGAAAATTAATGAATATGTTGTCATGGCACCCGTATTGTGTCTTCTAAAAAAATAAGTTACTTTAACAGATAAATACAGTTTTTGAAGATTTATTACCAGACATCATTTCAGTACTAAACTTGGCACTAGTAATACTATGACATCGCAAGTTCACATGTTCCCTTTCTCGTTATTACTGACCGACCTTAACCCTTAGGCTACTAACGTTGTATATATATATCGAGCTTCCAGTAATGCCAGATACGCTAATGTGATATATATATCGACCTAATTTTGGCAACGCTGTCAGCCCGTTGTTCTATTTTCTGTACAGTGTCTCAACACTGAATCACTTCTGCGAGCCTTTCTCTATCTTGCTAGAGTGTAAAAAACTATAGTCTGGACTCTAATTAGCCATGAATGCATAAGTGTCATAAGCCTCCAAAAATTATCGCACAGTAAGTTTAGTCTTGCATTTGGTAAATGGAACACAATGTTCTCGTCATGTCTCAACGCTGAATCAGTTCTCAATGCCTTCTCTGTGTTGCTAAAATGTAAACACTTCAGTCCTGTCTCACCCATACCCTAATTAGCCATGAATGCATAAGTGTCATAAGTCTTCAAAAACTCTCGCACAGTTAGTCTTGCATTTAGTAAATGGAACAAAACGTTTCGATCATAAAATCTAATGATGTTTACCAACAGGCTGCCAAGTGAAGGTTTATAGCAGGGTAAGGGACATTTCTTAGTATGGGGAACGGACATTCACACGAGTTACTTTGCAAGTGTTCAATATCAGTTCAGTTGAGTTTTGCTGTACCTACAAAGCAGCTCTGCTAGTTTGTTTCGCAATGGAAACTGAGGTTGCACGTGTGAAATGGGCTTGTGTGCTGTCCCAGAATCAAATCAGAGAAATCGAAATGGATTCGGACAGTGTTTCACGGACAATAATAAAAATGGAGTTGACAGAACAGATGACAGACTGTGGAAATTACAAAACTTATTTGAAATTATAAGGACAAACTTTTCAAAATTTTACAACCCTTCCGAACATTTGGTAATAGATGAAGTCATTGTGAAATTCAAGGGAAGGGTAGTCTTCAAGCAGTACATCCCGAAAAAACGCAAACGTTTGGGCATCAAAATGTTCAAACTGTGCGACTCTACAGGATATACATATGACATGAATGTTTACCTTGGTAAAGACAGACAAAGGGCGGAACAACACCTGACAGCAACACGTACTATAGTGACTAATCTGACAAGGGGGGTAGAAGGATTTGGGCATAAACTGTATATGGACAGCTTCTTTTCCTCCCCTGACCTGTGTGACGACTTGGCCCAGAAAAAAAATTTATGTTGTGGGACAGTTAGGCCACATAGAAGGAACATGCCCAAGGATCTCAGGCCCAAGACACTGGGATTGAAACGTGGTGACATTCGAGTAAGGACCAGGGGTGACTAACAGCTGTAGTGTGGAAGGACAAGAGAGACGTATGCCTCCTGACAAATATTCAAGATCCACCCAGAGAAGGCAATTATTGCGACGAACACGGGAATGCGATAAAGCCAGCAATTGTGGCGGATTATAACCGTCACATGGGGCACGTTGACAATACAGATAGGATGGCCAATAGCTACACGGC